>OGLU01000011.1_pt1 | contig 100244 bp, 62 predicted proteins | sample 1572971 | NCBI WGS metagenome assembly OGLU01 (sample SAMEA2581987, study PRJEB24529) | metagenome | biome: Human gut stool | place: China | collected 2011 | reverse complement strand
TGTGCAAATCTACTCATTCCCAACTGTTTACGTTCCAACCTCTCTTATTCTCCTTTGACTGCTTTAGAGCTTTATGTTAAAAATCCTAACTCATAGCTTTCTCCTCTAAAACTCACCGTTTCTTGGGTCTGAAGTCAGCGTTTTCTATTTGGGAACTCATTGACAGGATGGAAATCCTTGTATTTCTTTATGATTTCATGCTAAAAAAATAACACGGACAAATTGAATTTGTCCGGACAATTTGTCCGGTGGCTTGTAATGCGTTGATTATTGGGCGGTTATGAGCGTCCGGACAGGCAATCCGGACAAATTCAATTTGTCCGTGTGTTTTTTTCTTGTTGAGTACTGATAGCAGTGAAGGCTATCAGCCAATGCTGGCAAGCAAGAGGGTGGAATATGTCGGAAAGGCAGTAAAGGTACAGATGTAAGTGTTACATAAAATAAAGTATTTGGTAATTATGATAAAGTAGAATTCTGCTTTTTTGCTTACCTTTGCATCCACAAATAACAATTTAATCAACTAATAATTAATTTAAATCATAAAATGACTAGATACAGAATGATTTTATCCCTGCTTTTGGCTGGCATGGGAACTGCAGCAACAGCACAGAACATCAACTTGCCAATCATCCAGACCAAGTACACAGCCGATCCTGCACCTTATGTGCACAACGATACGGTTTATCTCTATACCACCCACGATGAGGATGGGGCTGAAGGCTTCCTGATGAAAGACTGGCTGCTCTACACCTCAACGGATATGGTAAACTGGCAAGACCGCGGTGCCGTGGCTTCATTGAAAGACTTCAAGTGGTTCAAGGGCGAGAATGGTGCCTGGGCAGAGCAGGTCATCGAGCGCAATGGCAAATGGTATATGTATTGCCCAATCCACGGTCATGGCATCGGAGTGCTGGTAGCTGATAATCCATACGGACCGTTTAAGGATCCTATCGGAAAGCCTCTGGCTTGGGAGGGCGACTGGTTCGACATTGACCCTACCATATGGGTAGATGATGATAATCAGGCTTACATGTATTGGGGCAACCCGGAGTTGAAGGCTGTGAAACTGAACGAGGACATGATTTCTTATTCTGATTCCATCATGCACTTCCCAAAGATTCAGGATTATCAGGAAGGTCCTTGGTTCTGGAAGCGCAATGGCAATTATTATCTGGCTTATGCTTCTACCTGCTGTCCTGAGGGCATCGGTTATGCGATGAGCAAGAATCCGCTCGGACCGTGGGAATATAAGGGACATATCATGAACCATACGCCTCGTACTCGAGGCAATCATCCGGGCATCATCGACTATAAGGGTAAGAGCTATTGCTTCGGCTTGAATTATGATATCTTCCGTTTGAAGACGGGGCGTCATGCCGAGCAGCGTTCTGTTTCTGCGGCCGAAATGACTTACAATCCTGACGGAACCATCCAGGAGTTGCCATACTTCCAGGATTGCAAGTTGGAGCAGATAGAATGGTTCAACCCTTATCGCCAGGTTGAGGCTGAAACGATGGCTTGGGGCTATGGATTGAAAACGCAGCCTAAGAACGAATGGGCACAGAAGGACAGATGGAACCAGGTGGTTACGAATATTGATGAGGCTGAGTATATCCTCGTTAAGGGTGTTGACTTCAAGAAGGGAGCAAGTAAGTTTGAGGTTTCTGCCTCTTGCCACATGTTTGGCGGCTGCATAGAAATCCGTCTTGATGGGGTAAACGGCCAGTGCATCGGCAAGGTGGATATCAGCAACACCAAGAACGAATACAAAACCTTCTCTACCCGGGTGAAGAAGGTAAAGGGTGTTCACGACCTCTACTTCGTCTTTAAGGGAGGCGACATCCAGAAGCAGAACCTCTTCTTCCTGGATTGGTGGAAGTTTGGGGAGTAAACAAAAAGATGACATCGCCATATGCGGTGTCATCTTTTCTGTAGTATGAAATAGACACTCTTAGATAATCATTAGACTATGAAACCAATCATAAAGCATTTGTTACATGAAATAAAGTTATGATTCGAAAAAATCGCTATTTTTGCAGCGTTTTAACTGTGTAAATCAGAAAAGCCGGTGAAACTGTCGGCATTATAACAATTATAAACTTTTATATTTCAACCTAAAAACAAATGAAAAAGAGATTTTTGGCGATATTGGCGGCTGTGTTGCTACCGTCATGTCTGTTCGCCCAGTTTGGAGTGGTTTCGCCGCTTCATGTGAATGGCAATCAGTTGAATGATGCCTATGGCAACAAAGTGGTTTTGCATGGTGTGATGGATACACCGAGTCCTTACTTCAACAAATATCGTTGGGGTTATAGCTGTACCGACAATAACATCTCGGCATGCATAAGCTATTATGACAAGATTTTTGGAGCACTCCAGAATCCTGCCAAAGGTACCTATTGTAATATCTTCCGTCTTCATCTCGAACCAGGCTGGACCAATGATCCCAACAAGAAGTCAACGGGTTCTGATACTGGAGAGGCTAATATATCGCGTTTCAGTGCTACCCGTTTGCAGAAGTATCTTGATGCCCTTTATCTGCCTATTGCGCAGAAGGCCATCAATCATGGCTTGTATGTGGTGATTCGTCCTCCAGGCGTATGTCCTAAGGATTTGAAGGTAGGAGATGCTTATCAGAATTATCTTAAAACGGTGTGGAACATTGTTTCCAGCAACAGTTGGGTGAAGAATAATTCAGGCATCGTATCCCTGGAACTTGCCAACGAGCCTGTTCATATATATAATAGGTATGGTCAGAGTTCTGCCACAGCCATGCGAGATTATTTCCAACCAGTGGTTGATGTGATTCGTAAGAATGGCTTCAAGGGTATTATCTGGATTCCTGGCACGGGCTACCAGAGCCAGTATGAGAATTATGCCTCTTATCCTGTTTCCGACAGCAACTTCGGCTATGCCGTGCATGTGTATCCGGGATGGTATGGGGCAAGTGATACTAACTATGATTCCAACGCTTTCATCTATAATTTCCAGAAGCAGGTGCCTGTGGTAAAGAATAAACCGATTCTTGTTTCTGAGATAGACTGGAGTCCGGAAAAACCTGGTGCAGGTAAGTATAATGAGTTTGGACAGTGGGTGGCCAGCAACCTGGGTTCATGGGGAACTGCCACTACCAGCAAATGGGGTAATGCCTGGAAGAAGGTGATGGATCATTTCGGAAACATCAGCATGACGCTGACCAGTACTGATGATTATCTTGATATCGACAACTTCCTGAAAACTGGTCAAATCAAGGCAGGATTGGAGGCTAATCCGGAGGCTTGCGGTCAGACCTGCTTCTACTGGTATTACGAGTATTCCAAGAAAGATTATGCTCATAAGTCTGCTGGTACGTCTTCTTCTAACCCGAATACTCAGCCTTCTACCGGTTCTTCTACTTCTGGCAATACCCAGGGCGAGAACATCATCAAGTCGTGGGGCAATGGCAGCGGATTTGTTCCTTCGGGATGGACGGTGGCAGATAATGGCACTCAGGTTTATGCCGGCAATAAATCGAGCGGTCCACGCATCATGAATTTCTCTGGTGATTTCAAGAATGCTTTCTATGTGAGAACTGTTTCTGCCGATAAGGCTGGCTATATAGAATATGGTAATACCAATGGTTATACCCTGCCTCTGGTATATGGCGAGTATGAGCTGAGCTGCAATGTGGCAGCATGGAAGGGTGCTCCATATATGAAGGTGGAGGTGTTCGACCCTCAGAATGCTGTTCTTGCTTCTACCATCGTCAAGGCAAATGGCAATGCGAATGGCAAGGCGGGGGCTTATCTCTCGGGTACCACCAGGGTTTCTCTCTCGTTCTATTCCATGATTAAGGGCAATTACCGTGTACGTTTCACCCCTGTGGCAGATGCCAAGGGCACAGGTGGTGCCTGGGTTGAGGCTCTGGTAGGCAATGTGGCTCTTTACTTCAAGGGAAATCCGCTGGCACTGAATGCCGTGGGACAGGTTCCTGCCGGATGGAAGATTGTTGATGCCGGAGAGCAGAAGGCTGCTGGTGCTGCTGGCATAGGTCCACGCATCTTCAAGTTTGCCGGTGGTGATTTTTCTACGGGTCTTTACATCCGTCAGAGCGATGCCAGCAAGGCAGGCTACGCTGAGTTTGGTTCTACTTGGGGCTATGGCTTCTCGTTGAAGCAGGGCAGCTATGTATTCTCTTATAATGCCGTGGCGTGGTCGGGGTCTCCTTATCTGAAGTGTGAGGTTCTCGACGAGAGTAACAACGTGCTGGGTTCTCAGATTATCCAGTGTACCAAGAATGTGAACAAGAACACCGGTGCAAATACTTATGGCAGCAATAGTGGTCAGGTACGATTCACCGCTTCCCACACGGGTTACTATCACTTCCGCTTCACTCCTGTGGCAAACAGCTGGGGTGGCAGTGGTTCATGGCTTGAGGTGGTGGTAGGTCATCTGAAGATTTCCAAGACCAGTGTTTCCCTTTCAAGAAGTATCGATGGCGGTTGGGATGATGGCACTACGGGCATCGAGCAGGTTGAGAGTGCTGAGAATGTCAGCGGGCAGGAGACCAGACGGAACTCTGGCTGGTACACGCTTCAGGGTAAGCGAGTAGAACACCCAACCAAGGGTATCTATATCCATAATGGCAAGAAGGTGGTTTTGAGATAAAATATGTGAGATAGATTGTTAAATGTGAAAGATGGCCTCGCAAAACGTGAGGTCATCTTTTTATTTTTTGGTCTTTTTCTTTATCATGTGTTATTATGAAAATCTTTTGGAACGTCTACCAAACATGATTTTTATTTTTTGTAGTAATTTTGTAGTATATATAATAATAAGATATTTATTTTTAGATTTATGCTTTTATAAAAAGAAAACAGTTCATATTGATGAACTGCAAGACTGTTGTGAAACAGGTTAAATTGTTTACGAGAATGGTGCATAGTGATATGCGCCATTTTTTGTGTTATAACATGTTTCTTTTTTTTAGTTTATCATAAAATGCAGAAAATGTGTTAGTTACGGTGTGCTGTAACAAGAGATGAAACAATTGGAACATCAAGAAAACACGTTCTCTTGACAGTTTTCTACCTTTGCAGCCGTGTTCTTTAACCAAGAAGTAATAACACCTAGAAACAAACTTAATTAAAATGATACAACATGATTGAACAAGTGTTTACATTTAAACGGACAGCAGCTCTATGCCTCGTGGGAGCCTTCTGCAGCTTGAACGCACAAGCCCAGAAGATTACCGTGAAGGGTAGTATTGTTGACGGCACAGGAGAGCCACTGATTGGTGCTACTGTGAAAGTGAAGGGTGATGCCACTTCGGGTGTCATCTCCGACATGGATGGTAACTTTCAGATTACAGTACCTTCTGAAAATTCATCCCTTGTCATTACCTATATCGGTATGGAATCTAAAACGATTAAAGTAGGTAAGAAAAGACAGTTTAAAATTACCTTGACTGATGACAATACATTGGGCGAGGTAGTAGTGGTTGGTTATGGTCAGCAGAAGAAAGCCTCTGTTGTCGGCTCTATTGCACAGACAGATGCGAAAACCTTGAATCGTCATGCCGGAGTTTCTTCTTTGGGTCAGGCACTGACAGGTAATCTTCCAGGTGTCGTTACTTTCTCTTCTACAGGTATGCCAGGTGAGGAAGATCCTAAGATCGTAATCCGTACGCAGACATCTATCAACGGTTCCAATGACCCTCTCGTCCTCGTGGATGGTGTGGAGCGTGCCATGAACACCGTTGACCTTTCTTCAGTAGAGAGCATTTCCGTATTGAAGGATGCTTCTGCCACTGCCGTTTATGGTGTGAAGGGTGGTAATGGTGTCATCCTCATTACTACCAAGCGTGGTAAGGAAGGTAAGGCTGCCGTACACGTGAAGGCGAATGCTACCATGAAGGTGGTTTCCAAGTTGCCTGAGAAATATGATTCTTACGATACTTTCCGTCTTCTGAATAGAGTGGTAGAGCGCGAGCTGAACATCAGCGACGAAAAATCCTGGGGTTCTTACAAGCCAATGGCTATTATTGACAAGTATCGTAACCCTGCTAATGCTGAGGAATGGGACCGATATCCTAACGTTGACTGGCAGAAGGAGTTATTCAATAATACTGCCATGTCTTACAATGCCAGCGTGGATGTTTCGGGAGGTACCAAACTCGTGAAATATTTTGCAGCTATTGACTTCTCTCACGAAGGTGACCTGTTCAAGGACTTCACCAGCGGTCGTGGCTATAAGTCTGGTTTCGGCTATAACCGTGTTAACATGCGTGCCAACCTGGACTTCAACCTGACCAAGACCACTCAGTTCTCTACCAACCTTTTCGGTAGTAACGGTGTCCGCCATTTCCCTTGGGATAAGGCGAGTGATTCCAGTGCCTATTGGGCTTCTGTTTATCATGCAGCTCCTGATGCCATGCGTCCTATTTATTCTGACGGAACTTATGGATATTATGGTCCACGTAAGGCCGACTGTCCTAACTCTGTGATGAGCCTTGCCCGAAGCGGTGTGGAGAATCGTACCAATACACAGATTACCACCGACTTTATTCTTACCCAGAAACTCGATTTCCTGACCAAGGGTCTGAAGTTTGTTGCCAAGGTTTCTCTTGACAATACAATGGTAGAGGAGAAGCGTGGTATCAGCGACCAGTATATGGATCCGCAGATGAAGTGGATTAACCCTGATGATGGCTCAGTTTCCTATGACCAGAGCGAGGATTACCATGAGTCGGTGGCTTGGACCATCAATGGTGGTAAGGTAAATACGAATGCTACTTATCGCCGTCTCTACTATCTGGCTCAGCTCGACTGGAACCGCAAGTTCGGCAATCATGAAGTGGGCGCAATGGGTGTATTCAACCGCAACGAATATGCCTTCGGTTCTTCTTTTAGGCATTACCGTGAAGACTGGGTATTCCGTGCCACATACAACTATGCGATGCGCTACATGCTCGAGTTGAACGGATGCTACAACGGTTCTGAGAAGTTTGGTCCCGACTATCGCTTCAAGTTCTTCCCATCAGCTTCTCTCGGTTGGACTATCACCGAGGAGCCATTCATGAAGAACATCAGGAAATATGTAGATATGTTTAAGGTGCGTGCATCCTGGGGTCGCATCGGTGATGATTCTACCGGAGGTTCTTATCTCTATTCCGACCAGTATTCCTATGGTGGTAAGACCTATCTGGGTGGTGATAATACTTATGATTCACCTTATACTATATATCGCCTTACCCGCATCGGAAACCCTAACGTGCGTTGGGAGACATCAGAGAAGCGCAACCTGGGTTTCGACTTTGGATTCCTGGGTGGATTGCTTACCGGTTCGCTGGATGTATTTAGCGACAAGCGTACCGATGTGCTCTTAACCACCCGTTCCATTCCTTCTTACTATGGTATGAGCTACACGGTTGCCAATGCTGGTTCGGTGGATGCCAAGGGTTACGAGTTGAGCCTGAAGGTGAACAAGGCATGGAACAAGAATCTGCGTACATGGGCAAACTTCAATATGACCCATGCTACCAACGAGATTAAGTTTGCTGATGACCCAAAGCTTCAGGCAAGTTATCTGAACAAGGCGGGTTATGCCATCGGTCAGAACCATAGTTACATTGATCATGGTTTTATCAGCAACTGGGATGATCTCTATGCTGTACCAACTTTTGGTAGCCATGATTCTGAGAAATATACGGGTGATGCCATCATTTCCGACTTCAATGCAGATGGTCAGATTACAGCAGATGACCTGGCACCTTATCAGTACACCTCTATTCCAGAGAATACCTTCAGTACTACATTGGGAGCAGAGTGGAAGGGTTTGAGTGTAACGGTACAGTTCTATGGTGTAACCAATGTTACCCGCGAGGTGAACTTCCCAACCTTTGAGCGTGAAACCCACATTGCCTTCAAGGAGGGTTCTTACTTCACGGCATCCAATCAGGGTGGAGAGTTATCTTTGCCACGTTGGACCACTGTGGCAGACGATGGAAATGCCGGTACCCGTTACTTCTATGATGGTGCTTTCCTGCGCCTGAAGAATGCCGAGATAGCTTATACCTTCAGGGGCGCTTGGGTGAAACGAATGCACTTGAATTCACTCCGTGTATATCTGAATGGTGACAACCTGCTGCTCTGGACCAATATGCCGGATGACCGTGAGAATAACTTCAGCGGCAACTCGGCAAATGGTGCTTATCCAACCGTACGCAGATTTAACTTAGGTTTCGACCTGACATTTTAAATGAATCGTAAATATGAAAAAGTTTGTTAAAATATATACATTGCTGTTTGCGGCAGCCCTGTCTCTCTCTTCAGTATCATGTACTGATTACCTTGACAAGGCACCGGGCAGCGATATCTCCCCTACGGAGCCATATAAGAATTATACCAATTTTCAGGGTTTCTTGGAGCAGTGCTACAATGACATCCCTGGTCTTGCCTCAACATCCTGGTATCATGGCTGCTGGAACTATGGTGAGGATGAATACTGGCAACCATCAGAGGTCCGTATGCTCACTAATGCCATCGACCAGGGTAATTATTGGGCATGGGACGAGGTGCAGTATTCCCCATTCCATTCGGGCATCGACCTGAACGCCGGTAATGATGTGAACCGCGACGCCAAGGGTCGCCTCTGGGGTATGTGCTGGCAGGGAGTCTATGCCACCAACCTGGGCTTGGAAAATCTGGGTAATCTGGTAGATGCTACCCAGGAAGAGAAGAACCTGATTGCAGGTCAGCTCTATTTCTTCCGTGCATTCTTCCATTTCCAGATTATGCAGTATTGGGGCGGTATTCCATATATCGACTTCCTGATTCCATCTGATGCCGTGTTCAACTATCCGCGCCTCACCTATCAGGCATGTGCCGACAAGGCTGCCGAAGACTTCAAGAAGGCTGTTGAGCTGCTGCCTGTAGATTGGGATAAGACTACCGTGGGTAAGCAGACTGTGGGTAAGAACAAGTTCCGTCCTAACAAGATAGCTGCTCTCTGCTTCCTGGGTAAGAATTATCTGTGGGCTGGTTCGCCGCTGATGAATGAAGTAAGTAAGGAGAATCCTGACTTTAAGAATGTTAACGGATATAATAAGGAGTATTGCCAGAAGGCTGCTGAGGCTTTCGGCGAGGCTTTGAAGATTAACAAGGAAACAGGACTTTACCAGTTGTCTTCTTATGATAATTACATGAACATCTTCTATACCTATGATCAGGGAACCAAGATTCCAGGTGAGAAGGAGGCTATCTTCTACGAGAATTCAAGTAACACCAACTGGGTTTGGAATCAGGTGACAGACTATCGTCCTACCTGCCTTATTGCAGGTGGTATCAAGGCTTATCCTACAGCCAACTATGTGGATTACTTCGGAATGGCAAACGGTAAGCCTATCAAGGACATCACGAAGAAGGATGCCGACAGCGGCTATGATCCGGAATATCCGTTCAAAAACCGTGACCCTCGCTTCTACGACCTCTTCATCTACGATGGTGTGAAGTGTGTGAAGAGTGCAGGAAAGGATGAAGATGTGCAGTATGCTTCTCTTTATACGGGGGGAAAGTATCGCTCGGCAACACCTTCCAAGGACTGCTTTACGGGTTATTGCCTCAAAAAGTTCTGTGATCCATACCGTAATGATTTTGATGATGGTGGTGCACGTGCTAAGATGATACGTGTGCTCTTGAGTATGATTCGTCTGGCTGATGTTTATCTGATGTATTCCGAGTCGGTGGCTCAGGGTTATGGCTACAAGGAATCAAGTAAGGCATTCAATCTGAGTGCTGTAGATGCTGTTAACGTAGTCCGCAACCGTGCACATGTAGATAATATTGCTGATGAGTATCTTACCAATCTGGATGGTTTCATGAGCGAGCTTCGCCGTGAGCGTGCCGTAGAGTTGGCTTTCGAGGGACACCGTTTTACAGATCTTCGCCGCTGGCTCCTGATAGACAAGGCTCCTTACACCCAGAAGATGGCTGTTTACTTTGATCGTGCAGCCGACCAGAAGGATGTTGACCGCTACGACGATCCAAAGAAAAATCACGTGCTCAACCTGAAGGAGGAGCCATTGATTACCCGTAAGTTTACTTCAAAGCATTACTGGTTCCCATTCCTGAGAAAGGATGTAAAGATGTATCCTGAGTTCTCTCAGAACCCTGGTTGGGAATAATTAAACAATTCGAGAATTTATTATGAAACATAATATATTTAATAAGAGAATGTCATTGGCGCTAGCTTCCATGCTAGTCGCCAGTGGTGTGGCAAGCGCCCAGGAAATGGCTGACACTACCAAGGTAAACGTGGCTTTCGGTCAGGTTTCCAAGGCCGACCTGATGGGCGGTGTCAGCGAGGTGAATGTCGAAGAGCTGCTGAAAAAGGACTACAGCGCCAATGCACTCAATGATCTTCAGTCGCTCATCAGTGGTTATAACGGAAATGTTTGGGGACAGGGTGCACTTGTTCTCGTAGATGGAGCTCCCCGTGAGGCCAGCAGCGTCAATGCCACCGAGGTGGAGAAGGTTACCGTGCTCAAGGGTGCTTCTGCCGTAGTACTCTATGGTGCCAAGGCTGCCAAGGGCGTAATCCTCATCACTACCAAGCGTGGTAAGGTGCAGCCATTGAGCATCGCAGCCACCGTCAATACGGGCATCTATACACCTAAGGCTTATCCTGAATATCTGGGTGCGGCTGAGTATATGTCGCTCTATAACGAGGCGATGACCAATGATGACCCTACACAGCCGCTGAAATACTCAAAGGAGCAGATCTACAATACGGCTGCAGGAACCAATCCTTACCGCTATCCGGATATGGATTTCTACAGCAGTGACTACCTGCGCAAGTTCAATAATCGTACGGATGCAACGATGGAGGTGAAGGGCGGTAGCCAATTTGCCAGATACTATGCTAACCTGGGCATGACCTACAACAACAGCCTGGTGAAGTACGGCGAGCACAAGAAGGACAAGGATTACTCCTTCCGCGTGCGTTCTAACATTGATGCTACCATCACCGACTGGCTGGGGGCTTATGTAAATGTAGGCATCAACATCTCGGACAACTATCGTGGACGTCCTGAGGACTACTGGTCAACAGCTACCAGTGTTCGTCCAAACTGGTATTCCGGCCTGTTGCCAATCTCCATGATGGATGCCAACAATTCAGCCTTACAGCAGATGATAGCAGGCTCAAAATTCCACGTGCTCGATGGTCAGTATCTGCTGGGTGGAAACAACGATAACCAGTCTACTTTCTTTGGTGATGCGCTTGCTGCCGGCTACGTGAAGAATCACTCCCGTACCTTCAACTTTGATGTGGGTGTGAAAGCCGACTTCGATAGGTGGGTCAAGGGATTGAGCTTCGAGACAGCTTTCAGCATCGACTACTGGAACAACTACTCAGAGGCTTACAAGCTCGACTATGCCGTTTATGAGCCTACCTGGGCAAATGTGAACGGACAGGACATGATTATCGACCTGAAGAAATATGGTAAGGAATCAAGTAGTACGAGCGAGTATATCGGTGCATCCAAATATTACCAGAACACCACCTTCCGTGCTCAGTTTGATTATAAGAACACATTTGGTGGTATGCACAACGTAAATGCTACTTTGGCTGGCTGGGGTTACTCCAAGTCGAATTCCGTGGACGAGAATCATGAGAGCTCATCTGGTGTAAAGGGTTCTTCTTACCACCGTACTACCAATGCCAACCTTGCCCTTCGAGCAGCCTACAATTATGCTCAGAAGTACTACGCAGAGTTTGGCGGCGCCCTGGTTCACTCATCCAAGTTGGCAGAGGGTCATCGCAATGCTCTTTCTCCATCAGGAACATTGGGTTGGAGAATCGGTCAGGAAAAATGGTTCAAGGATGCACTTCCTTGCTTCGATGATCTGAAGCTGAATGCTTCTTACTCTGTGCTCAACCAGGACATAGATATCTCAGATTATTATCTCTACCAGGGATACTATGATGTGAAAGGTGGCTGGTACACCTGGAACGAGGGTGGTGGCAACGGAACTAACACCACACTCTCTAAGCGTGGTAGCAACTATGGTCTTGATTTCGTGAAGCGTAAGGAATGGAGAGTAGGTCTGGAGGGCTCACTCCTCAACGGAACCGTAAGCTTCGACATGAACTATTTCCATCAGCTTACTTCGGGCTTGCTTACTTCGGGAACTGCTACCATCTATCCTTCATGGATGAACAATGACGGTTCTTTCATCACATCCCTGAACTATAACGAGGATTTGCGACAGGGCTTCGACTTCGCCGTAAACTTCAAGAAGAACATCGGCAAGGTGAAGGCACAGCTCGGACTCACAGGTATGGTGTTCGACTCAAAGGTTAACAAGCGTGAGGAGAAAAACGAATATAGCTATATGAATGCACAGGGTCAGGCTCTCGACGTGATTCGCGGTTATGTCTGCGAAGGCTTCTTCACTCAGGAAGATGTGGACAACATGAAGGCAAACCTCGACAAGGACGATCCTAATTTCGTGCCAAACCATACCTTCGGTGAAATCAAGGCTGGTGACCTGAAGTACAAGGATATCAACGGCGACGGCAAGATTGACAGCAACGACCAGCAGGTGATGGGTAAGTATGGATGGAGTGCAACTCCTTTCTTCTATGGTGTAAACATCACCTTGAACTGGAAGCAGTTTACCCTCTTCATCGCCGGTACAGGTCAGATGGGTGCCAAGGCTTTCAAGAGCAACGATTGGATTTACAACCAGAAGAAATATACCTCTGTGGTTCGCGGACGCTGGACACCTGAGACAGCCGCTACCGCTACTTATCCACGTTTGACAGCCAAGGACAATACCAACAACTTCCGCAACTCAACCTTCTGGATTTACAGTACAGACCGCTTCAACCTCAACAAGGTGCAGCTGACCTACGATATGCCAAAAGAGTGGTTTGAGAACAAGGTAGTGAAGGGTATGAGTGTTTACGTATTGGGCGAGAGCCTTCTCACCATCAGCAAGCATCGCAAGTATATGGAGACCAGCTATGGTTCACCACAGTGCCGTTTCTACAACCTGGGCTTGAAGATGATGTTCTAAAGGCTGATGAAATCATATCTTAGATATTGAAAAATTAGACAATAAAGAATTATGAAATTAAGAAATATATTCATGATATTGGCTTCTGCGGCATTGTTGACAGCATGTGATGATGTCTTTACTCCTGCTGCAGAAAACATGAAGGACATCAATGAGATGGAGAATGATCCTATCATGACCAAGGGCTTCGTGCTCACCGCTTACCGTAACTTGCCAAACTACGAGGTGGGCACAGGTACGGATGTAGCGACGGATGATGCCGTGACGAATGAGAAGGGAGCCAACTGGTCTAAGTATGCCACAGGCTCATGGACCGTTCAGAGTTGGGACCCTACGGGCCGCTGGAACAACGACTTGTCTTCCATGCAGTATTTGCATATCTTCCTGAACTCAAACATTTCGAACATCGGGTTCCTGAAGAATGCCAATGAGAACAAGCTGATGCAACGACGCCTTACAGGTGAGGCCTACGGACTTCTGGCTACCCATGCCTATTATCTGCTTCGTGCCCATGCCGGATTTGACAATGAAGGAAAGTTGCTCGGCACACAGCTCTTTGACGGATATGTAGGTACGGATGCTGATTTCAATCAGCCTCGCAAGACATTCCAGGAGCATGTGGATTTCATTCTGGCGAACATCGAGAAGGCTGACAAGCTGCTGCCTATGGATTATGAGCCAGTGAAAAGCGACGACAAGGTGCCAGCCAAGTATGATGATATCCTGAATGTGCCTGAGGTGACATCGGTTAAGGATGGCAAGATGGGAATCTACAATAAGGTGATGGGTGAGAATGCACGTCAGTTGATCAATGGTCTGATTCTGCGTGCCATCAAGGCTCGTACCCTGCTGCTTGCTGCAAGTCCTGCCTTCCAGGATCCTGCCCAGAACAATGTAACCTGGGCGCAGGCTGCAGATGCTGCTGCCGAAGTGGTTGATTATGTAGGTGGTCCGTCAGGCTTGCCTTCTACAGGACTCACCTACTACGATAACGATGCAGAGATGAGTGCCTTGCAGAATGGTTCCAATCCTCCGGAAATCATTTGGCGCAGTACCAAGAATGAAGGTGAGATTGATGACGAGAAGAACAATTTCCCTCCATCGCTCTTCGGAAGCGGCAAGACCAATCCTACCCAGAATCTGGTAGATGCCTTCCCTGATGCCAAGGGTTATCCTATCACCGATGCACGCAGTGAATATGATGAGAATAATCCATACGTCAACCGTGACCCTCGTCTGGCTAAATACATTATTTATAATGGAGCAACAGCGGGAGTTGAGAACAAGGTTATCAAGACTGGTAGTTCTTCGGGCGATGATGGTATCGGTCGCCGTGATGCTTCTACCCGCACCGGTTACTATATGAAGAAGATGTTGCGCATGACAGCCAACTGTAATCCTAGCAGTACATCTAAGGTAATCAAATATAGCTGCAAGGCACGTTTCACCGAGTTCTTCCTCGACTATGCTGAGGCTGCCAATGAGGCTTGGGGGCCTAAGAACCCTGGCACACATGCTTACTCAGCATACGATGTGATCAAGGCAATCCGCCACCGTGCAGGCTTGACAGACGACACTTATCTCGACGAGTGTGCCGGCGACCAGGCTAAGATGCGTGAGCTGATTCGCAACGAGCGCCGCCTGGAGCTTTGCTTCGAGGGATTCCGCTTCTGGGATTTGCGCCGCTGGAACCAGTTGGACAAGCTTACTTCTGTACAGGGTATCGATTGGAACAACGATACGTTTACCATCTTGCCAAATGTAGAAGAGCGCCATTTCGATAGCTATATGAACTATGGTTATATTCCATATTCAGAAGCATTGAAGTACTCTAATCTCCATCAGAACAAGGGATGGAAATAAACCAGTTAAAAATGATAATGAAAATGAAAAGTTTTAAGTTATTAAATACAATAGGCATTGCTGCCATGACTTTGTTGATGACCGCTTCCTGCGAGAGCGGTAACAAGGAATTTGGATATGACGGAGAAACTGCTGTCTATTTTGCCAATGCTGGTTATGTGCGCACCGTGGAGCTGGGTGAGGATCAGGAAGCTGACCTTACCGACGACAACAACCACATCATCAACATCAAGGCCTATTGTGCCGGTGGTTATGGCAACAATAATAACGTTACCGTGGATTATATATCTGATGCCAGTCTTTGTGATGGCTATAAAATCAATGGCGCTGCCATCCAGGTGATGCCATCCAATTACTATCAGATAGAGAACCCTAACCAGTTTGTCATTGCCAAGGGACAGCAGATGGGAGGCGTAAGAGTGAAGCTTACTGATGCGTTCTTCAACGATGACAAGAGCTATGAGCAGGGCTACGTAATTCCTGTGAAGCTGACCAAGGCTCAGGGCGTTGACAAGGTGCTGGAGTCGAAGAATACTACATTCTGCCTTGTGAAGTTCGTCAATCCTTGGACTGCCACTTATCTTCGCAAGGGTAAGGATGTGAGCAACGGCAAGGAATCTCACCGTGCTTATCCATATATAGAGAAGGCTGAGGTAATCAAGGTGGTGACCAAAGGCTTGTACAAGGCACAGATGACTGTGGATGTGAAGGATGCAAGTGGCAAAGAACATCCGGTGAACGTGCTGATGACCTTCAACGGTGATGACTGCACCATCTCTTCCGGCAGTGAGGGCGTTCAGGTTTCGGGTAATGGTAAGTTTGTCAAGAACGACCAGCTTTTGGGCGAATTTAAGCGCAACACTCTCTATTTGAACTACAACATCAAGAGCGATGCCTTGGGTACGGTTGAAACCACAGATACCATGGTGGTCCGCAATCGTGGCATTGGGTTCAAAACTTTCACTCCTGAGAAGTAAGAACATTTTTAATTTGATATCAGAATTATGAAAAAAATACATAATATCCTCTTGGCCAGTGCAGCAGCTTCCATGCTGCTCACTGGTTGTGCGGAGGACTTCGATACAAGCTACCCTGCCGGCGATAAGCCTGAGAGCGTAGCGATGGCTGACCTTACCAGAGGTTATGAAGTTCTGAAGAACTATACAAGCATGAAGTTGGCTGCCAATATAACCGTTGCCGACTTGAAAGCCTCTAACACTACTTTCTCAACGGTGTTGGAAAACTTCAATGCGGTGAACATTACTGATGGATTTGAACATTCGGCTGTGGCAGCTGATGATGGAACCATCGATGCCTCAAGTAATAATGATGTTGTGCAGAAGGCTATTGATGCCGGACTTATGCCATGTGCTTCTCTCTTTGCCCCTAATGCCTGGAACATGAATGTGATGAAAGAGGCAACTAAGGATATTTGGGTAGATGGTGAGGATGTGGAACTCCATCAGAAGTTTGATTTCGAAAGCAGTGCCATCGGTGATGTCTTCGGAACTGACAAGAATTCCAAAGTGGCAAAGGATCCGACAGGAAAAAACGGAAAGTCGCTCTTCAACAATAAAGCTGCCAAGTTCATTGAGTTCCCTGTGAATCTACCAGAGGGAGCTTCGCTGTCTACTATCAAGACCATCTCCTTTGATTATTATTCTTCAAATGTCAAGAAGAATGTGGTTATCAGAGTAAAGGTGGGTGACAAAGCCAAGGAACTGAGAAACTTCGGTGTTCCTACCAAGGCTAAGACTTGGGAAACATTCGTGGTGGATTTGTCAAAGGTTGACTTTTCTGAAGCCTATGATGCAGATGATATGAAATCTTCCGATATTTCTCTGGTAATTGGTCAGGGAGCTGTACCTCAGCAGGTTTACGTTGACAATATTGATGTTTATGCTCCATATCAGAAGCCGGGATATTATGAACCTCGTCCTGTAGAAGAGAAGGCTGCTGATGTAAAGAAGGCTATGTTTGCTTACGTTGATTCCGTTATGCAGAACTATGGAGATAAGGTACAGGCATGGAATGTGGCTTCCAACCTGATAGAGGATCTTTTCTACTCTCTGAAGTCTTCTGAGAACATGGACGCTACTGATGAGTTCTATCCTAACGACTATCTGGATGAAAACTGGGTGGCTGATGTATGCAAGGAAATCCATTCAAAGAAGGCAGATGCCAAATTGTTCTACAGTGAAGAAAATCTGCTGGCTAATGCCGAGAAGACCGAGGCAGCCATTAACTACATCAAGCAGTGGAATGAGGCTGGTGCTAAGATTGAAGGCATCGATGTGAAGCTCGACGTGCCATACAGCAGCAGTTCTTTGGCAGAAACAAAGGCGAATATCGACAATCTTCTTGCCACGCTGTCTGCCGCAGGCTTGCAGGTACGTCTTTCAGACATGAACGTTTATCTGGCTGATGCCAGCGGAACAGTAGCCGATCAGAGCATGGCTACATTCGAGGATAACAAGGGAATGGCTGAACTCTATGCCTATATTCTGAACAAGGCACAGGATGTGTTGGGCGACAAACTCTATGGGGTATCTTTCTCTACTATCAATCAGGGTACTACGGGTGTAGGATTGTGGAATCATTTCAATCGCCTACCTACTTACGTGGGTGTGGTTAATGGACTTCAGAAAACAGAAATAAAATGGTAAGAAGATTATTTATATTTATTTTTGGGATACTGACATTCGCAGTGGCGCAGGCTCATGACGGGCCTGCCCTGCGAAGAGTTATCTCGCCATCACAGCCGGCATGGATTATCCATATCGATACATGGAATTCTCCGAATCCGCAAGCCATCATCAATATGGTACCGGAAGACATCAAGCCTTACGTGATATTCAACCTCTCGCTCTCTGCTACGGAGAGTATCTGTGCGGATGGTAAGAAGGTGGTAGATTCATGGATGAAGGTATGCGCCGAGAACCGCGTATGGACGATGATACAGCCTGCCAGCGGCGGATGCAGCGCTTTTGATGACGACGACCTGGAACTCTATGAGAGCTACTACAAGAACTATCCCAACTTTCTTGGATGGAACTATGCCGAGCAGTTCTGGGGATTTGATGAGGATCGTAAGCGTGAGAACGGAACCATTCATACGCCTACTTTCCTGAAGCGACTGGAGCTCTTTACCCATCTCATGAAGTTTGCCCATCAGTATGGCGGCTATCTTTGTGTGAGCTTTACGCAGGCATGCTATTCTGCCAATATGATGCCAGTGGCATACATGAAGCGTAATGCCGAGATGAACCGTCTGCTTTCTACCGATAAGGAACATTTCATCTGCTGCGAGAAGTACACCATGAAGAATGGTTTCTATGACATCGAGAGCAACTGTCTGGGTGCTTATCTGGGTGGATATGCCGGCCAGTATGGTATTCGTTTCGATATCTGCGGCTGGATGGAAGAACAAGATAAACTGGATGAGAATGGCAATGCCATCAAGGACCCTTCGGATGCTTCAAAAACTCTGAAGGAGTATTACAATGATTTCCCTAAGGCTTGTGGTGCCATTCCTATCTTGGAGCATGTGGCATTGACAGGTGAGACGGTGATTGACGGTCCTGAGTTGGTGACAACTGATGACCTGCGTGAGATTGCGACCTCCAAGACTGCTGATGGCTATATCCGTCGCAACTGGGCTTGGTTCAATCACTTTAAAAATATCAACATCGATATGTTCCGTAAGATTCTGGATGGAACCATCAGAATTCCATCTCGCAGCGAGGTGATTGAGCGTACCAAGATTTGCGTGAAGAATGATATCAAGCCAAAGAACATCTATTCCAGCCAGAACGAGATGGAACCATACGTTTCGCCTGGCGGACTGTATGATGGCCTCTATCGGAGCGAGCAGGATGACAATGGCACACAATGGCCTAACTCCACCTTGAACAACAAATGGTGGTTGAAGGTTTCAGGACGTTATCCTGCCATCCCTGTGGTGTATGATCTCATCGACGAAGAAGCCAAGAAACTGCAGGTGGCTATCAAGAGCAGCGAGTATGCCAGCAACCCTACCTGGAGTAATGTAGACAGCAAGAAGGCTTATATGAATAAGCTCTTTAAACAGGAATATACGGGTGATATCTATGCTTCGCGTCTGGAGAATACCTGGGTTTGCTACAACCCTTATCAGTATAATGAGGAGCATGTTCCGTTGGCTGCCACAAAGAATGGTATGAAATATATCCGTAAGTACTGGGTAAACAATGGACGCAGTGCCAAGGGTACATTGAAACCTGCCTACAATACCTGTAGCCAGATTAAGATGAACCTCGCTCCGTATTCCTTGGTTCACATGCGTGAGTATTCTGACAAGTTGAGTCTCTACATGCAGAACTACCGTATCAAGGATGGACTCCGCTATGGTGTGGGTGATGGCAGATTGCAGGATGACAAGAATCTTCCAGAGTATTCCCAGCAGACTGATACCATCATTGTGGTGGGAGCCAGTGCTCAGCCTACTTTCTCTTGGAAGGATAATTCCGAGCATTCGGCAAGTACTGTTACCAGCGAGTGGAAAAATGGTCAGTTCACGGTTTATGTAAAGCATAATGGTCCATTGGAGTTGACCATCGATAACTGTAAGGGCACCAAGACTACAGGAAAGTTGAAGGATTCTGATGTGACTGCTGCTGTCATCGAGACTCCTGCTGCTCCAGAAGCTTACGAAGGCGAGATGCAGTATGAGTTTGAACACTTCGATTACAAGAATGTGGGTGGTTGCTATGGCAACGCTTGGAACAACGGTTTCCGTGGATACTATGGTCAGGGCTGCTTGAACCTGGGTACCCAGAAGGGGGCTTCCGTTCGTGGCTACATTCCTGTTAACAAGCCAGGTAATTACAAGGTGGCTATCCGTTATCAGGCTTCCATGGGAGATGCTGTTATCAAAGTTATCTGTGGCAATCAGACCAAGCAGGTTACACTGCCAAAGAATGCTTCTTCCAACAAGGAATGGTCGGAAGTGGAGTTTGACATGGACATCGCTGATGCCAAGGGAAATATGACGGTTAACTATGTGAGCGGAAAGAGAGCTGTGCTCGATTGCGTCCGCCTGAACTACAAGGGTGCCTTGACGGGTATCGCTGGTGTAACCACCGATGCCGACATGATTGACCATGTGGAGTATTACGACTTGCAGGGCATGCGCTTATCTGCAGCCAAGCAGGGTATCAGTATCAAGAAAGTTTATCTTCGTAGCGGTAAGACCTATACGGAGAAGATTTATAAATAATTATTAATAACAATTTTAATTTTTACAATTATGAACACAACAATTAAGAGTTTGGCTATGGTAGCCGTAGCATTGTTTGCAGGTTTTGGTTCAGCTTCTGCACAGGAAGATGAGGGTGTTGAATTGACTAAGGACATGTTCCACGTTTGGGATGGATTCACAAAAGATGCACAGCCAACAGATGAGAAGGTTTATATGGATTGGACTGTGGGTGCAGAGAATCCAAATGCGGCAGGTTCTGTTATCGTTGGTACATCTACAGTGGCTCCAGCCATCTATGCCGACTTGTCTGACTATCATTACATGGTAGTTTATGGTGAAGGTTCCAATCCTCGTTTCATGTTCAACCGTACCGTTGAGAATGGTCAGCAGGCTGATGGTGGTATGATTGCCATCGAGAACAAAGCTTTTGATGCAAATACAGGTGCTATTGTTCTTGATTTGAAGAAAGATTTGGTTCGCACTGTTCCTGGCGAAGATCCTACAGTGGATGATTTTGCCCACTTGGTTACTATCAAGGCTTCATGGGGCGGTCCTTGCCTTATTTCTTCTATCATGCTTTACAATGTTCTTCCAGAGGAACTCGCAGGTGGAGCAACTGGTATCAAGAACGTTAATGTAGCAGGTGATGCAGTTGTAGCAACATTCAATGCTGCTGGTGCTAAGGTAGCAGCCAATGCCAAGGGCCTTGTTATCAAGAAGTTCCAGAATGGTAAGGTTGTAAAGGTAATGAATAAGTAATGGCAGAGATTCTACTCCTTTTGTGTAACTAGGGAGTAGTCCCTAGTTCAGATGTTCGGCAAGGTATTTGTTGAATCCAGCAGATACTTTGCCGATTTTTTTATGTGTCATAACAACTGACAATTATAACAACAGATAATCGTATAACTGATAAATTTAACTGAAGATGAAAAGAACAACTTTCTTGCTGTGCTTGCTTTTTACCTTGTGCATGCAAGTGGTAGCTGCCGATCATACCTATACGCAGAAGGCAGTGAAGCAGACAGTAAAAGTGGGTACATCTACACGAGAAATGTTGGTGTATGTACCAACCGACTTGCCCGAGAAGGCTCCGATGGTCATCTCCATGCATGGTTTTAAGCAAAATCCTGATTATCAGATGGGGCAGACCCATTGGAACGAGGTGGCGGACACTGCCAAGATCTTGGTGGTTTATCCTCAGGGAAACAATAATTCCTGGGACATCTCTGGCTCTGGCGATGTCAAGTTTATCGAAACCATCATGAAGACGATGCAGAAGAAATATAAGGTAGACAAGAATCGCATCTATATTTCTGGCTTCTCCATGGGCGGAATGATGACTTATCATTGTATGACCAAATTGGGAACTGTAGTTGCTGCCTTTGGTCCTGTGAGTGGTATTCCTGTGGATTATCGTGAACCTGTGGCTCCACGCCACGTGCCTATCATGCACATCCATGGCACGGGAGATGATGTCGTGAAATGGGGCGGCGATCCAAACCATGCCGCTGGTGGCTATGGTAGGATTGACGATTATGTCAAGAAGTGGGCTGCTTATGAAGGTTGTGATGTGGATAATCCAGAGGTGATTCGCCCTTATCCTGCATCCATGAGTTATGCTGCCGCCACTCGTACTCGCTATATCAATAAGATGGATGGTACGGAGGTTACTCTCATCGCCATTGATGGTAAGGGACATTGGCATTCGGATGATCCTAATGCAGTCTATTCTACCCGCGAGCTTTGGAACTTCTTCAAGCAGTATAAGCTCGATCTTCCTGATAATGAAGATTCTAGCGAGGCTAAGGGTGAGGTGTTGTTCTCTGACAATTGGGAAGACGAGGTCATCAACGTAGGTGAAGGCGTGCCTGCTGGGTGGAAGCGCATCAATAGCATGAATGATGGGAGCCGCAGCGATGAGAAAGCGAACGGCGCTGCCAATACGGGTGGTGCTCGTATCAAGGATTTCGTGGCTGGTGGTGATTTCAATACAGGATTCTATCTCAGTGCCCGTGATTTCGACCAGTGCAAACTCTCTTATGGCTTGTATGATGGGCATCGTCTGCACTTGATTCCTGGCAAATACCAGCTTTCTTTCAACTCTTCTTATTGGAATGATGGTTCCGAGAATGGTGCCGTCGCTTACGATGCAGGCATCGTCGGCATTGGCGACAATAAATCAGTCTTGTTGGAACAGAACCTGGACTCGGAAGGCAACTTGAAGGAAAATTCTAACCAGGTGGTGAAAGGCTCTCTGGCTCACTTCTTGAACTTCACTATAGAGAAAGAAGGTGACTATGAACTTTATTTCACCATGTCCTCTGGTTGGGCTGCGGTTATCTTGGGTAATGTGAAGATTAGAAAGGCGGATACCGGTACGGGTATCACTGATTGTACAACCGATGCCTTCGGAAAAGGTGTTGTCACAACTTATAATCTGGCGGGTCAGCGCATCAGCGCTCAGACTAAGGGCTTGGTTATAGAGCAGATTCAGTTTGCCAATGGTAAGAAGGTTTCCAGAAAGGTAATCAAAAAATAGTAAACTGGGTAATAGTTGGTGCATAACAGTTGGTCACCGCATGCACAACAGCTGTTGTGCATGCGCATATCAGCTGTTATGCAAGCGCACAACAGCTGTTGTGCGACCGGAGATACTGATTGTCTCAACAACATATCCTATCTCTTCCAACAACTTATCCTGTCTCTTCCAACGACATATCCTGTCTCTTCCAACGACAAGAAGAGGGTGAATCATAAACTTATGACGCATCCTCTTTTTGAGTATATCGTATAATAAACTTTATCTCTTGTAACTTTTTGAGTAAAAAAACAGGTAAAGAATGCAAATTCTTGGGCTTTCTTTCTTTTTTCTAGCAAAAATTATATAATTTTGCATCATTCATCATGTAAACAACAATTTTGTATATTTCAATCATAAACCTATGAAGCGTTTTTTACTTTTTGGAGTTCTTTGCCTCGTGCAAATGTTGACAAGCTTCTCTCATGCTAACTCTGGACGGATTTATACATCCAACGACATGTCGAGTAGCCTGATTCGATGTATCATACAGGATAAGTATGGTTTCATTTGGGTGGGTACGAATTATGGACTGAATCGTTTTGACGGCTATAAATTCAGTACCTATCTTTGCAATCCTGCTGATATCACCACCATCCAGGATAATGAAATCGTAAAGCTCTATCCTTACAGCAAAGAGTTCCTCTTTGTGGCAACAAATCGTGGACTCTATAAATATTCCTATCTTACCAATAGTTTCCAGCATATCGTATTGGAAAAGAAAGATGAGAAGATAAGAGTAAGTTCTCTTATTGAGGATGGAAAGCATAATCTCCTGATAGGTACAGCCGGGTATGGTGCCTATAGGTTGGATATGACTACAGGTAAAGTTACTCGCCTTTCAAGGAAATCTGCAAAATCAGTGGATAATTTCTTTGCTATGCTGTTCTTTGATGCTGAAGGATATCTGTGGCAGGCTAATCATACAAAGGTGTTGAGAAAATATAAATACAATGGCAAGTCTATCAAACTGGTAAGTGTATATGAACCTAAAGATCTGTTTGGCATCCGTAAATTATATGCCACAGACAAGAAGGGGTTCTTTGTGGCGCATACGGGCGGCATTATGCGCTATGATTATGCCTCGCATAGCTTCTCACGCTACGATTTCGATTTTTCAGCTCATCAGGGGGCAGGATATATCAGTGCTGTTACCTTGGATAAGTATGGCAATTTATGGTTGGGTACTTCGGGAGATGGAATTTTCAAGATACCGCATGGAAGCAGAAAGGCTTATCGGGTGGAGTTGAATAACCAATCGTTTATCTTTGATAATGCGCATATCAGCGATTTGCTGATAGATAGAGATGGTAATCAGTGGTATGGATGCTATATGAAAGGACTTTTCTTGTCGAATAATGATAAGAATGTGTTCCATCCGGTTTCTTTGGATGAATTAGGGGGGGGGTATGGAAACCATTTCGTCTGTAGTGGGAGTTGCTGACGGATTGATGCTTTTTGTGGTCAAAAATCATGGGTTGTATCTCTTGGATGAGAAGACGGGCAATACCAAGCTACTACAAAGTCCTGCAGGACCAATCAAAGTGTACTCGGATTTTCGGAAGAATGTTTATGTATATGGCCGTGATGGCATTTATGAGTATGATTGGAAGCATCAGACTTACCGGTTGTTGCTGCCTGCCAATGGACTTTCTCTAGATGGTATGCAGGTAGATGCTGCTGGTAATATTTATTTTACGAGCCCGGGCAACGGACTTTATGTATGGAATAGAAAGAGTGGCAAGATGACGCAATATCTGATGGATGATAAGCGTCCACACAAAACCATTTGCAATAACTGGACATCGGAGATCAGGTTAGATTCCCGGGGATGGCTCTGGTGTGCAACAGCCAATGGTGTGTCGTGCATGGATACCAAAACCGGATATTTTGACATCATTCTTTCTTGGCCTTTGTTAGAGGGTAAAACGTGCTATTCTACATTAGAACTGTCGGATGGTAAGATTGCTATTGCCACAGAGATGGGGCTTTATCTCTATGACAGGAAAAAACAGCAGACTACCCCTTGGCCTCATTCCGAGAGTATTAGCGGATTGAGAATTTATTCGCTGAAGAAGGATGCCAGGGGAAACCTATGGATGAGTACTGCGCAGGGTATCTGGTGTTATGATAGTAAAGCTAAGTCGTTTTTCTCTTTTGAAAAGGGAAACGGACTCTTGACCAAGGAATATCTGGCTGGAGTAGTAGGTTCTACATCTGATGGGGTTATCTGTTATGGAAACTCCGAAGGATTGACTTATTTTAGGCCTTCTCAGGTAAAGAATTATGATGAGAAAACGTCTGCCATTTATCTGTCGGGTGTGTTGCTTGATGGAAAGATGGCTCCGTTTATTGGAGATAATCTGAGTGTTCCGTCTGATTTCAAGTCGATAGTGCTCAGCTTCTCCCAGCTTGATTATCAGAGCGTGGGTAACATCGTGTTCCAGTATCGCATCAACGGGGGCAAATGGATCAGCAATGCGGCTGGAGATAATAGCTTCAACTTCACAGGTTTGTCGCATGGACATTATCGTATTGAAGTGCGTACCTATTGCAACGGCAAGTACTCCACATATAAAAAGGTGATCAACCTGGATGTGCTGGCACCTTGGTTTCTTACCGTTTGGGCGAAGCTCATCTATCTCTTCCTTATTCTCGGCCTCACGGCTGCCGCTATCATTGTTTTTCTGCGCAAGAAGAAGAGAGATATGGAAGAGGCTAAGATGCAGTTCCTCATCAATGCCACCCACGATATCCGTTCGCCGCTTACTCTGATTATGGAGCCTCTGAAGAAATTGAAGGAGCGATTGGGAAATGCTGAGGAATATCAGGCGGATATTGATACCATCGACCGAAACGCACAGCGTCTGCTCACCCTGGTGAATCAGATTCTCGACAAGAGACGCCTGGACAAGCATCAGATGAACCTCTCGTGCAGGGAAACCAACCTGGTGGAGTTTTCGCAGGGTTTGGTTTCGCTCTTCACCTATAATGCCAACCTGCGTGGTATTAATATCAGGCTGGAGATACCGGAGACGCCTGTGAATGCATGGATAGACCGCAACAAGCTGGATAAGGCGATAGCCAATCTGCTGTCTAATGCCTTTAAATATACGCCTAATGGCGGCGAAATCATCTTCCGCATTGAGAAGCAGGATAAGAAGGTGCTCTTGTATGTAATTGATAGTGGCAAGGGATTGGGAAAGAACGATGATGCCAAAACCCTGTTTGAACGCTTCTATCAGGGAAAGAATTCGGCTGATATGCACCTGGGAGGTTCGGGCATCGGCTTGAATCTATGCCGATCCATCGTAAGGCTTCATGGTGGCGATGTGACAGCACGCAACCGAGAGGACGGAAGGAGCGGTGCCTGTTTCATCATAGAATTGCCTTTGGGTAAAGAGCATCTCAAGAATAATCAGATTTATTCGGACAACGGGGAAACCAAAAAGAAACAGCAGCGAGATGCGGCTAGCAGAAACTGTAAAATCCTGCTGGTAGATGATGATATCGAAATCTGCCGTTATCTCAAGTCGGAACTGAGCGACTGGTATCGCTTTGTAATCTGCAACAATGGCAAGGAAGCATTGAACCAGTTGTTTTCTGACGATTTCGACCTGGTAATAAGCGATGTGGTGATGCCTGAGATGGATGGTATCACGCTGCTTAAGAACATCAAGGGTAATGCCAATATCAGTCATGTGCCTGTCATCATGCTCACTTCCAAATCGGAAATCAGCGACCGTCTGGAGGGCATCAAGCTGGGAGCTGATGCTTATTTGGCAAAACCGTTCAGTTTGGAGGAACTCCATCTCACGATAGACAATCTCATTGATAATGTGCGTCGCCTGAAAGGTAAGTTCAGCGGTGCCTTGAAGCAGGACGACAAGGTGGAGAAGATAGAGGTGAAAGGCAACGATGAGGAGCTGATGGAGCGTATCATGAAGGTAGTGAACGAGAACATGAGCGATTCTGACTTCAATGTAGAGAAGATGTGTGATGAGGTGGGCGTAAGCCGTACTCAGCTGCATCGTAAGTTGAAGGAAATGACCGGTGTTCCTACTAGCGAGTTCTTGAGAAACATCCGTCTCAATGAGGCTGCCCGATTGATAAGAGAGCATAAAATCAACATTACGCAGGTTTCATATATGGTGGGATTTGCCAATAATAGTCATTTCTCCACTGCATTTAAGAAATATTTCGGTATGTCGCCTACAGAATATGCGGCAAAATATACTGAGTAAAGTATTTGAAACATTAAAAAAAGTCATTATGATTGTTTTTTCGTAATTTTGCAGCGTTAAACGAATAAATAATCATAATGATGAATACAACGAAAATCCTGGCTTTCAGAAAGCCGTTACTGATGATCGCTCTGCTGAGCATTGCGCCTGCCTTGGGTGTTGTGGCGCAAGATAAACTTTATAAGGATGAGTTCCCGCTGGGCGACATCACCCTTCTTGACGGACCATTGAAGCATGCTCGCGACTTGAACGTGCAGGTGCTCCTGAAATATGATTGCGACCGCATGCTTGCCCCTTATCGCAAGGAGGCTGGCTTGCAGCCTCGTAAACCTTCTTATCCCAACTGGGATGGACTGGACGGACATGTGGGCGGACATTATCTGTCGGCTCTTGCCATTAATGCAGCCACAGGCAATGAGGAATGCCGCAAGCGCATGGAATATATGATATCCGAACTCCAGCTGGTGCTTGATGCCAACAATCAGCGCCATGATGCCTGGTGCCATAACTATATCGGTGGTGTTCCGAATAGTGCCAAGATGTGGACGGCTTTCAGTAAAGGAGATTTCGGACCTTACTTCGGAACATGGGCACCTTTCTATAACATTCATAAGATGTATGCAGGACTTCGTGATGCATGGCTCTATTGTGGAAATGAACAGGCAAAGAATCTGTTTCTGAAGTTCTGCGATTGGGCTGTGGACATAACGCATGATTTGAGCGACGGACAGATGGAGAAAATGTTAGGCAATGAGCATGGAGGCATGAACGAAGTGCTTGCTGATGCATACGCTATTACCGGAGAGCAGAAATATCTGAATTGTGCTCGCCGATTCTCTCACAAGCTGTTGCTGGTGCCAATGGAAGAAGGCAAGGATTGTCTAGACAATATGCATGCCAATACACAGATTCCGAAGGTTATCGGATATCAGCGCATCGCTGAGTTGGCTCATGATGTGCAATATCACAATGCCAGCGAGTATTTCTGGGAAATTGTGACACGTCAGCGTTCGCTGGCTTTGGGAGGAAACAGTCGGCGTGAGCATTTTCCTACTAAGGAAACATGCATAGACTATATCAACGACATCGATGGTCCGGAGTCTTGCAATACCTATAATATGTTGAAACTGACAGAGGACTTGAATCGAGTGAAACCTGATGGAATGTATGGTGACTTTTATGAGACTGCGATGTTCAACCATATCCTCTCTGCCCAGCATCCGCAACATGGTGGCTATGTCTATTTCACTTCTGCCCGTCCTCGTCATTACCGCAATTATTCTGCTCCTAATAAGGCAATGTGGTGTTGTGTGGGAACAGGTATGGAAAACCACGGAAAGTACGGACAGTTTGTCTGGACGCACGATAAGGGTGTGAAGGCGGAGGATGATGCGCTCTATGTGAATCTCTTCGTGGCTTCCGAATTGAATTGGAAGGATCGAAAAATGATTCTTCGCCAGCAGACTGCCTTTCCTTATGCAGAAACATCTGTCATAGAAGTAACCAAGGGAAAGGGGACTTTTATCCTGAAAGTTCGCAAGCCATCCTGGTGTGACAACTTCACCGTGACAGGTGTTGGCTTCGATATCAACAGTTATGAGGAGAATGGTTTTGTTTGTATCAAAAGAAAATGGAAGAAAGGAGATAAGTTAAAAATCTCTATGCCTATGCACGCTTCCATCAAACCGATGGTCAATGTGCCTCAGTATGTGGCAATCATGTATGGTCCTATCCTGCTCGGCATGAAGACTGGAACGGAGGATATGCGTTCGCTCATAGCAGATGACAGTCGTTTCGGACAGTATGCCGGTGGAAAAAAGTTGCCTCTAAACAAGGCTCCAATCCTTTTACCAAAACATCTCAACGATATTGCGAAGGACTTGATGCCTATTTCTGGCAAGCCATTACACTTTAAACTTGGTACCCATATGGAGAATGCCATCGAAGGTGAATTACAGCCTTTCTTCGAGATTCATGATTCTCGCTACATGATGTATTGGTTGGCTCTGGGTGAGAATGAATATAGGAATTATATGCAGAAGTTGGCTGCAGAGGAGAGGGAAAGTCAGGAATTGGAGGCTCGAACTGTGGATAAGGTAAGTCCGGGAGAGCAGCAGCCTGAGACTGACCATCGCATGGAGGCTGATGCTACTGAGCATGGCAATACAGAAGGTGTCTTCTTCCGCGATGCGAAGGATGGACATTTCTTCAGCTATCTGATGCAGACTAAAGGAGAGAGTAATCTTAGTCTCCAACTTAAGTTCTGGGGGCAGGATGAGTGGCGCACTAGTGAGTTTGATATCTACATTGACAATCAACTTCTGACAAGTGTAAACAACAGTCATCGTTGGCGCACCACCCAGTTTAAGACCGTTGATTATGCCATTCCTTCTGAGTTTGTTAAGGGCAAGGAGGAAGTAAGAGTGAAGTTTGTGGCTCATAAGGGCAAGCAGGTTGGACAGATTTATGGTGTGAGACTTGTGAAGAATTAATTGTAGAAAAGTATATGTTAGCATATATTCTACTCAAGAATGGGGCAAGTGCCTCAATAAACAGTAGGTATGTGTGGTAAGATAAACTTAAAATCGTATGGCCGCTTGCCATGCATGGGTAAGGTAGTTTCTCTATTTTTCATATTTTCTCTATTTTAATAATATTACAGTATGAAATTTCAAATGAAGATCAACTTTCCATGGTCAAGGCCTCTCTTAGCCTGTTGTTTTGTGATGTTTGCCCTCACTGCAATGGCTGATTCCTTTATCAGCTTCCGGCAGCAAGGGGGAGCATTTCCTATTTCCACCGCCTCTCAGATGTCTGGTATCTGCATGGATGCTCACGAAAAACAAGGTGTGAAAAGAGCAGCGGAAGACCTGCGTAAGGATATCTATACCGTGTCGGGTCGTTCACCCAGAGTGTGCTGCCAGGGCGAGGATGTGGTGCGTTATCCCATCCTCATTGGCACATACGGAGTGAGTGAAGCTATTACTCGCCTTGCCAAGAAAGGCATCTTGCCAGAGCGTTCGCTCAAGGGCAAGTGGGAGAGCTTTGTCATCAAGACCATTGATCATCCTGCCAAGGGCATGGAGCGTGCCTTGGTGGTGGCAGGTAGCGATATGCGTGGCACCATCTATGGCATTTACGAGATTTCCCGACAGATGGGGGTGTCGCCTTGGTATTGGTGGGCGGATGCGCCGATAGCCAAGCATGAGGAGGTCTTTGCCAAGCCATGCTCCGTGGAGAGTGGAGAGCCGAAGGTGAAATATCGTGGTTTCTTCATCAATGATGAGTTCCCTTGTATGACCACCTGGGCTAGAAATAAGTTTGGGGGCATGAATGGCCAGATGTATGCCCATGTCTTCGAACTCCTCCTTCGCCTCAAGGCAAACTGCCTCTGGCCTGCCATGTGGGGCTCGTTCAAGGAATACAAGCCTTTGGTACCTATCTTGAAGGATGAGAACGGATTGTATGAGGGCAACTGCTTCAATGAGGATGATCCGGAGAATGCCCGACTGGCTGATGAATATGGCATCGTGATGGGTACCTCGCATCATGAGCCGATGCAACGCTCGCAGCAAGAGTGGATTCGACATAAAAAGAACTATGGCAACGGTGAATGGAACTGGTTGACCAACAAGAATGCCATCAAGCGTTTCTTCCGAGAGGGAATCGAGAATAGCAAGGGTTACGACAAGCTCGTGACCATCGGTATGAGAGGTGACGAAGACCGTCCGATGACCGATGCGGGTAGTAGAGAGGCTAACTTCCGGCTGATGGAACAGATCATCTCGGAACAGCGAAAAATCATAGCTGATGTCACCAGAAAACCAGCCTCCGAGACCCCACAGGTCTGGACACTCTACAGTGAGGTACTCGATTATTATGACCAGGGACTCAAGGTGCCCGATGATGTCATCGTGATGCTTTGCGATGACAACTTCGGTCATGTGCGCCGACTTCCTGATAGAAAGAAAAATTTCCATAAGGGCGGCTATGGTATGTATTATCATGTAGGCTATTATGGTGCGCCGAGAGCCAGCAAGTGGCTCACCATGTCGCATATCGCCGAGATGTGGGAGCAGTTGCAAGCCACTTATCAACATGGTGTGGATAAACTCTGGATGCTCAATGTCGGTGATATCAAGCCCCATGAGTTTGCCATCGACTTTTTTATGAACATGGCATGGAATCCCGATGCCTTCGATGCCAGCAATCTGGAGCAATATGCACAGGGATTCTGTGCCCAGCAGTTTGGTGATAAAGAGGCGAAAGAGGCTGCTCGTCTCTTGATGAGCTATGGAAGATATGCGTCTAGGGTGCAAGCCGAATTGCTGGATGACAAGACATACAATTTGCAGACGGGAGAGTTTAAGGGCGTACGGGATGAATTCCTGGCCTTGGAGGCACGAGCCCTGCGTCAGTATATCAGTTTGTGCCCAGCGGCAAGGGATGCTTATCAAGAGCTAGTGCTCTTCCCTATACAGGGCATGGCTAATCTTTATGATATGTATTACTCTTTGGCGATGAACAAGCAACTCTATCGTGAGGGACGTATTGAGGCTAATACATGGGCAGATAGGATGGAGGAATGTTACAAGAGAGACTCCTTGCTCTGCGACAATTATAATCACCATATCGCCAATGGCAAGAGGAATCACATGATGGATCAAGTGCATATCGGCTATCAAAACTGGCATGCTCCGCAGCATCAAGTTATGCCTATGGTATATCGCATTCAGCAGAGTACCCCTTTTGCCGTTACGCAGCCTAGTACAGGCTACGTGTTCGAGCAAGATGGCGGCATGGTGGTGATGGAGGCAGAGCATCTCTTTTCACTGAAACCTGCAGAATCTGACAAGTCGCAGTGGAGACTCATCCCAGGTTTAGGACGGACGAAGTCGGGTATAGCTCTCTTCCCATATACCCAGCCAACAGCAGGAGCATACCTTACCTATAAAATGAGATTTAAGGCAGATGTGGATTCGGTGGATGTACATCTTATTACCGATGCAGTGATGCCCTTTGTGCTGGGCGGTCATTATGTGGCAGTGTCGCTGGATGGTGGCAAGGAAGAGATTGTGGGGCTGAATCAGAATCTGAACTGGGAGCATAAGTACGACTTGATGTATCCTACAGCCGCATCGCGCATCATCGAGAAGAAGGTGAGGATGGCTGTAGAAAACACGGGGAAGACTGAACATACCTTGAGTCTTCGTCCTATGCAGCCTGGTATTGTATTTGAGAAAATACTCATCAATCTTGGTGGGTATAAACCTACTCATCTAGGAATGCTAGAGAGTCCTTACGTGAAGTAAGGGCGCTCTCTATACTCCATGTCGGAAAGAATATCTTCTCGGGTTGGAGAAAGTATTATTCCGGGTGCTAGGAAGTAACTTCTCCATTGTTGCCACTAGGCTCGGCAGACCTGCTGAGCCTAGTCAGCAGGTCTGCTGACTGCAGTCAGCACCTCTGTCGAGCCTAATGGGAACACCTTGTTGTCGTAAATCTATAACCCCTTTAGTCGTACGAATGGTTGGCAGCTACGTTATCATCTGCTGTCAAGCATACGCTTCATGTCGTTCGGGCAAAACTTGTAGGTATAATGTCTTAAATATGCTTTTCTGAGGACTTTGAAAGAGTATTGGAACATGAAACAAGTTTTTGGGAACATATACCAAAGGCTTGTTTCTCTTTTTGCCGTAAATTTGCAGCCGAAACAGAAACAAATGTATAAGAATGAATCTGATGTCTAGTAATATAGATGTATAATTTAACATATAATTTTTTTAAAAACTTAAAGATTATGAAGAAAAAGTATTTGAAACCAGTAGTGGAGGTGTATGAAATGCAACTCCAGGGTGCATTGTTGGCAGCCTCCTCCGATCCTAAACAGGAGTATACTCCAGAGGAAGGTATTTTTAATGATGAGCTTGGATAGGCTTATGTCAGGTAAGTAGATAATAGATTATTTGTTTATTGGAATTATTAATTAGTAATAAAATTGATTATGAAAAAATTTATACTTTCTGTATGTGCTGCCCTTATGCTTTTCTGTGGGGGGCATCTGCTAAGGTCTCTATATTGAAGAGTAATTTCGACTTAGGTACTTCTGAGGCAACATATCGTAATGAGACTAGTAAATTTGAGTGGACATCTCCAGCTAACAACTGGATGAATTTGTTCACAAACTTGAAAGGTCAAGCTTCTAAATACAAGCATCTGAAGATCAATCTCGAAAGGGCAAGCTATGGCTATCGTTTGCTCTTTTATAAGGGCAATGACAATGTTATCATACATAAGGATGTAACAGATCTTACTGTTGACTTGGATCTTACGAAATTGGAGTTGAAGGAAGGTTGGACTATCGATGACATAGATAGAATCTGTATAGCTGGTGAATCAAATAACACTGGTGGTTTCCTTGTTCTTACGCCTGATGACGTTACCCTTGAGACTGATGATATTGAGACTTTGACCGTTACAACAACCTTGGATGAAAACTCTGATGTTAATGCTCCATTCCAGTGGTACAAAACTTCAGCTAGTGGTGCAGAGGCAATAACCAATGAAATTTCTAACAACTTTGGCAAATCTGAATGGGATGGTCCTTTGTTTGGATATTCTCTTGATAACAAAGAGATTAATGGCTATATTAATCTGAATGGTTATAGCGCTCTCCGAGTAAATATAAATAATTTTGATAGCAGCAAGAATAAACAATTCCGTGCTTTGTCTGATAAAGGAGAGAAATGGATATCCATGACTGGAGACGAAACTTTGGTGTCATTTAGCCTAGATAGATGCACTTCGCTGAAAAATTCTTGGGAAGGACATGGTGTTCAGAATGTCACCTCCATCGACTTCATCGGTGAGTATCAGGCTGTCAACACAGAGTCACCTTTCGATATCGCAGCATCCACGGGTTCTAAAGTCTCTTACGACCGTACTTTCACCAAGGACCAGCCATGCACCGTTTGCTTGCCTTTTGCTTTGACGGCAGAGGAACTGGCTAAAGTAGGTAAGGCTTATACCTTGTCTGCAGTAAGTGGTTCTAAGGCAACCTTTACCCCAGTGGAAGCAATCGAGGCTTACAAGCCATACCTCTTGATACCATCCGCTGATGGTAAGCTCTTGGAGAATATTTCTGCAATCAAGAACATCACTGCTGTTCCTACTGAGGAGCCTAAGATATCTGTATCTGGAAGCTATTCTTTCGTAGGTACGCTTCAGGCAAAGGAGTCTGTCAAGACAACAAGTACGGAGGTTTATGGATTCAGTGCACAGGATGGCAAGTTTGTACATGCAGGCGATAAGGCTAGCATTGATGCCTTCAGAGCATACATCTCTGTTCCAACTACGGCTCTTTCTACTGCAGCTTCTCGTTCTATTGACATCGATTTCGGTGGCACAACTGGCATCAATGAGGTTCAGAATGCCCAGTCTTCTTCAGCTGCTGCAACCTATGATTTCGCTGGCAAGCGAGTAGGCAAGAACTACAAGGGCGTTGTAGTACGCAACGGTAAGAAGATGATTCAAAAGTAAAAAATAAGAATTCATACAAAATCCTGTTAACGAGGGTGCTTCGGCAAGAAGTACCCTCGTTTATTTCGGGCAAAACTTATAGGTAAAGATGTAAAAACGGTGTGTTTCTTTTGAAATGCACCGTTTTTTTCTTACACCATGATTGTCTTGCCAAAGTATTTGTAACATACAGCAAAGTGAATCTTCTGCTTTTTTATTACCTTTGCACTCAAAAATAGAAACTAATAATTTTAGATAAACAATGAACAATAAGTTTTTGATTGCTTCGGCTTTGTGCATGAGTATGAGCGCAACGATGAATGCGCAGAATCCTATCATACAAACACAGTTGACTTCAGACCCAGCTCCTCTTCCTGTCGGTGACCGGCTTTATGTCTATGCCGGTCATGATGAAGATAAGGCTGACTTCTTCTGGATGAACGAATGGCGTGTGTATTCCACTACTGATATGGTAAACTGGACCGACCATGGTTCTCCGCTCGACCTCAGTTCTTTTTCCTGGGCAGACGACCGTGCCTGGGCAGCACAGACTATCGAACGTAATGGTAAGTATTACTGGTATATCTGTGCGCACTCTAAACTGACGGGCGGAATGGCTATCGGCGTAGCTGTGGCTGATTCTCCTACCGGTCCGTTCAAGGATGCGCTGGGAAAACCGCTTTTCGATAATGGAAGTTGGGACAATATCGACCCTACCGTCTGGATGGACGAGGATGGTCAGGCTTATCTCTATTGGGGTAATCCACATCTTTACTATGCCAAACTGAATAAAGATATGATCAGCTTCAAGGGGGGTATAGATGCTAAGGCTGCTGTTGATGAAAAGCGCGAAGTGGGCAGAATCGTGATGACTGAGGAGGGATTCGGTTCGCCTGATGTGGAGAAGCGTGATTCTACCCGAAAATATAAAGATTGCTACACAGAGGGACCTTGGTTCATGAAGCGTGGCAAGAACTATTATATGCTTTATGCTGCAGGTGGAGTGCCTGAGCATATCGCTTATTCCATGAGTAAGAAGCCTTTCGGACCATGGAAGTATATGGGCGAAATCATGCCATTGGAAGATACGGGTTCCTTTACTAACCATTGCGGTGTGAGCGACTTCAAGGGCAAGTCTTATTTCTTCTATCATACGGGTAAACTGGGTGGCGGATTTGGACGCAGTGTGGCTGTGGAAGAATTCAAATATAATGCCAACGGTACCTTCCCAATCATCCACCATACTCAGGAAGGAGTAGCTCCTATCGCAACCCTCAATCCTTACAAGCGTCAGGAGGCTGAAACCATCGCTTTCTCTAAGGGAGTGAAGTCGGAGCAGACCGATGATACGGGTGTTTATATCTCAGAAATCCATACAGGTGATTATATCAAGGTACGTGAGGTGGATTTCGGAAATGAGAGTCCGGATGCATTTGCCATCTCTGCGGCGTGCTCTTCGCTTGGAGGTTCGCTGGAGGTTCATCTCGATAAGGAAGATGGCGAACTGATAGCTAAACTTGATGTTACCAAGACTGGTGGCTGGGAAAAGTGGAAGACTTTCTCTGCGCAAATGCTAAAGAAAGTGACAGGAAAGCATGATATATACTTCGTGTTCAAGGGATTGAAGGGAAGCAAACTCTTCAATTTCGACTGGTGGAAGTTTGAGAAGAATTTCGCCAATCCTGTGGTTTGGGCTGATGTGCCTGATGTGGATGTAATCCGTGTGGGCGACAGCTTCTATATGGTGAGCACCACCATGCATCTGATGCCGGGTGCGCCTATCATGAAATCGAAGGATCTGGTGAACTGGGAAACCGTGAACTATATCTTCCCTAAACTTACCGATTCGCCTAAGTATGACATGAAGGAGGGTACGGTGTATGGTCGTGGTCAGTGGGCTACTTCGCTGCAGTATCATCGTGGCAAGTTCTATGCGCTCTTTGCTCCGAATGATAATCCCGGTGGAGAGACTTATATCTGTACAGCCGATGATATCGAAGGCAAATGGACTATCCACAGCCGTTTGCAGCATTTCCATGATGCCGCTCTCTTCTTCGATGACGACGATAAAGCATACGTGGTTTATGGAACGGGAGAGATGGTGCAGCTGAATGCCGACCTGACGGAAGTGGTGCCGGGCAGCCATCGTAAACTCTTTGAGCGTGATGCTGATGAAACGGGTTTGCTCGAAGGCTCCCGCATGATCAAGCACAACGGCAAGTATTATCTCCTGATGATTTCGTGGCCACAGGGACATCCTCGTCGTGAGGTTTGTTATCGTGCAGATCACATTCAGGGCCCTTACGAAAAGAAGGTGATTCTGGAAACGGAGTTTGCCGGATTCAATGGCGTAGGACAAGGTACGATTGTAGATGATAAGGATGGCAACTGGTATGGCATCGTATTCCAAGACCGTGGTGGTGTGGGCAGAGTGCTCACGCTGGAGCCATGTACCTGGAAGGACGGATGGCCTATGCTGACCGATGAGAAGGGAAATATTCCTGCCGAGATGCAGAAGCCTGTGCTGGGCTACGATGGCAAGGGACTCGTGTATAGCGACGATTTCTCGAAGGATAAACTGGAACTGCAGTGGCAGTGGAACCACAATCCTGTGGATAATGCCTGGTCGCTCACAGAGCGCAAGGGCTGGCTCCGCCTGAAGACATCCCGCATCGTTCCTAATATCTTCCTGGCTCCTAATACCATCAGTACCCGTACCGAGGGACCTGCCTGCGAGGGAATCATCAAGATGGATGTAAGCAAGATGAAGGATGGCGATGTGGCTGGTCTGTCAGCCTTCCAGGGTGATGCGGCCCTGCTTTCTATCGTAAAGGAAGGCAAGAAACTCTTTGTGGTGGGTACTAAGGAGAGTGTAGCTTTGACTGAAAAGGAAAAGGCGGTGACCGGTGTGAAGCGTGAGGAGGTGTATCGCCAGCCTTTGAATCTGAAGCAGGATAAGGCAACGAAATCAAGCATCATCTATCTGAAGATGAGTTGCGATTTCCGTCTTCATCAGGATCTCGCCACCTTATTATATAGTATAGATGGAAAGACCTGGATTCCTGCCATCAAGGATTTCAAGATGCAATATGATTATCGCCGCTTCTTCATGGGCACCCGTATTGCCATCTATAACTATGCCACAAAGGCTACCGGAGGATATATAGATGTAGATTCTTTAGAGTATTCTAAAAGAAAATAGGTTTAAAGTTTGAGATATTTTTAATTTTGACGGCACAAAGTGATGGAAAATCAAAAAGTTTCCTTATCTTTGTGCCGTTTTTAATTACTAATCAATGCTGATTTTATGAACAGAAATAAGATGATTTTGGGGGCTTGGGTCTTGGGACTATTGTTTCCGATAGAGATGATGGCTAAGACAAGTTGCACAGATAATAGTACTCTGCTTTGGTATAACGCCCCTGCTCAGCAGTGGCTGGAGGCTCTGCCTATCGGAAACTCTCATCTGGGAGGTATGGTGTATGGCGGAACCACGGACGAGAATATCCAGTTGAATGAGGAGACTTTCTGGAGTGGCGGTCCCCATAACAACAATAGCAAGAAATCCCTGGAGAATCTGCCAAAGGTGAGGGAACTCATCTTCAATGGCAGGGAAGAGGAGGCAGCGGCTCTCATCAACCAGACTTTCATCCCGGGACCTCATGGCATGCGCTTCCTGCCGATGGCAAATCTGCATATCACCATGAAGAATCAGGGAAAGGCTGAGCAGTTTGTGCGCAATCTGGATTTGAAGAGGGCGATTGCTACGACTTCTTTCGTGATGGATGGCGTAAGATATACCCGTACTACCTTTGCTTCGCTGGCTGATGGCGTCATCGTTTGCCACATCAAGGCGAGTAGAAAGGGGGCTTTGAATATCGATGTTACCCTGGATTCGCCTTTTGAACATCAGACTCAGAAAATGCCTTCAGGGGTTATGCTGAAGGTGAAGGGACAAGACCAGGAAGGCATCAAGGCGGCTCTCACTGCCGAATGTGTGGCAGATGTAAGGACGGATGGCACCGAGGCAACCATCATCGTGAGTGCTGCCACTAATTTTGTGAACTATCACGATGTGTCGGGCAATGCAGCCCAGCGCAATGCTGACTATATAAATAAGGTGAAACTGATGAGCTATGCACAGTTGGAGAAACGCCATGTGGAGGCTTACCAGAAGCAGTTTGCTACTTCTTCCCTCATTTTGCCAACCGATATCAATGCTTCGTTGCCTACCAATCAGCGCCTGGAGAAATTTGCAGGCAGCAAGGATATGGCGATGGTAGCGCTGATGTATAACTATGGTCGCTATCTGCTCATCTCCTCTTCCCAGCCTGGTGGACAGGCAGCAAACTTGCAGGGTGTTTGGAATGACAGTAAGAATGCGCCTTGGGACAGTAAATATACCATCAACATCAATACGGAGATGAACTACTGGTCTGCCGAGGTAACGAATCTCGGTAACACCACGGAACCTCTGTATTCGTTGATTAAGGATTTGAGTGTAACGGGAGCACAGACGGCTAGGGAAATGTATGGCTGCCGTGGCTGGATGGCACATCATAACACTGATATCTGGCGCATAGCAGGACCGGTGGACGGTGCGCAGTGGGGCATGTTCCCGAATGGCGGAGCCTGGCTCACCACCCATCTCTGGCAGCATTATCTCTATACGGGCGACAAGGCTTTCCTCAAGCAGTGGTATCCGGTAATCAAGGGCGCTGCAGAGTTCTATCTTGACTATATGCAGAAGTTGCCAGGCACCGAATGGAAGGTAACCGTGCCGTCGGTGAGTCCGGAACAGGGACCTATGGGTAAGAGAACTGCCGTAACGGCAGGTTGCACGATGGATAACCAGATAGCCTTCGATGCCTTGACCAATGCTGTGAAGGCTTCTGAAATATTGGGTGTTGATGAGGCTGAGCGCAAGGAGATGCAGCAGCTGGTTTCTCAGATTCCGCCGATGCAGATAGGAAAGTACGGACAGTTGCAGGAGTGGCTTGTGGATGCGGATGATCCGAAGAATGAGCATCGCCATATCTCGCATCTCTATGGATTGTATCCATCCAATCAGATTTCTCCTTTCTCTCATCCGGAACTGTTCCATGCCGCAGCCACCACTCTGAAGCATCGTGGCGACCAGGCTACGGGCTGGAGTCTGGGTTGGAAAACGAACTTCTGGGCACGCATGCTTGATGGCAATCATGCTTTCAGAATCATCAGCAATATGCTTCGCCTGTTGCCATCTGATGCGCAGGTAAAGGAATATCCTGATGGCAGAACCTATCCGAATCTCTTCGATGCCCATCCGCCATTCCAGATAGACGGCAACTTCGGAGTAACAGCCGGTATCGCCGAAATGCTCCTGCAGAGTCATGATGGAGCCGTGCATCTCTTGCCAGCCTTGCCTGATGCCTGGAAAGAAGGAAGCGTAAAGGGACTTCGTGCCCGTGGCGGCTTTGTGGTGGATATGGACTGGAAGAATGGCAGACTGATGAAGGCGAAGATTCGTTCCACCATCGGAGGCATCCTGCGTCTCCGCTCCTACGTTCCGCTGAAGGCGAAGAATCTGAAGAAGGCAGAAGGAACATGTCCCAATATCCTTTTTGCATCTGCAGAAGTGAAGCCTGTAATGGAACAGCATCGGATAGCAGAAGGAGTGAAGGTTCCTATTCCTGACGTATATGAATATGACTTGGAAACAGAACCAGGAAAGACTTATCTGATTAAATAATGTCCTAAAATTACATTTGTTGCCATAAAAGTATCATTTTATCCACCTCTGTTTGGATAATTATTCGTACTTTTGTGGCAATATTTTTTATAATAATCTTTTAGACCTATAAATAAGAATGAAGAAATTATTATTTGCAACCTGTTGCATCGCTTTTTTGAGCGGTTCTTTGGGAGCTGCGGCGCAGAAAAAATCTGCAGCCAAGAATGTTCTGACACAGACTTTGAAAGGGAAGTCTTGGTCGGCTGATAATGGTAATGGTACCTTTACCAATCCTTTGTTTTATGATGAGTTTTCTGACCCTGATATCATCAGAGTGGGGGAGGATTACTATCTGGCGGGTACCACGATGCACAGTGTTCCGGGATTGGTAGTGCTCCATTCCAAGGATCTCGTAAATTGGGAGTTCTCTTCCTATTGCTTCGACCGCTTTGATGATTCAGATGATTTCAATCTCCGCAATGGCAAGGAGGCTTACGGACAGGGTATCTGGGCGCCTGCCATCCGATATCATAACGGCAAGTTCTATATCTTCTCCAATATCAACGGGCATGGCTTGCAGGTGTATATCTCTGACAGTGCCAAGGGTCCTTGGACGCATCATAAAGTTAATGGCGATATCTACGACCTCTCTGTGCTCTTCGATGAGGATGGCAAGATTTATGCCGTACACAAGTATGGCAACGTGACCATTACGGAGTTGAAGCCCGATTTGAGTGGTCCGGTAGAGGGCAGCAGTAAGGTGGTGATTCCGGAAGGCAATGCGATGGGTGAGGGACATCATGTTTATAAAATCAATGGTATGTATTATATCCTCTCTGCAGATTATTCACCGATGGGCCGCATGCAGTGTGCCCGAAGCAAGAGCATCTGGGGACCTTATGAAACTTGCGTGATTAGCGAGCGTGAATCGTATGGGTATGCTGCTGGATGGAGCGTAGGTAACATGGGCATCGGTCGGCCTTTGCCGGAAGATGGTTTCAAATTCCAGAACAACAAGCCTAATGGTCTGAACCTGGGCTGTGCTACCATTCATCAGGGCGGCATCGTGCAGGCTCCTGACGGGAAATGGTGGGGCGTTTCGATGCAGGACTTCAATGCCGTGGGAAGAACGGTGTGCCTGTCGCCTATCACTTGGGTTGACGGCTGGCCTTACTTCGGACTGGAGAAAAACCTGGGACGCTCGCCTCGTACCTGGTTCAAACCGAATGATGCGGTAAAAGCGCCTCAGGCTCCATACGACAGATGTGATGATTTCTCGGGTAAAACTTTTAAACCGGTTTGGCAATGGAATCATAATCCGAATGACAAGATGTGGTCGCTGAATAAGGAGCGAAAAGGATGGCTCCGTTTGCATTCCATGCCTGCCAAGCAACTGCTTTGGGCAAAGAATACATTGACGCAGCGTGCCATCGGACCGGTATCTTATACATCTGTAAAGTTGGATGCTTCCCGCTTGAAGGTAGGTGATGAGGCTGGTTTGGGTGCCATCAATACGCCATACGCTTCATTGGGCGTTGTCAAGACGGATAAGGGGTTGAACTTGAGATGTTATGACCAGAATTCCAACAAGGAAGTGTGGAAGCCTTTGGCTAAAAGCAAGGTAGTATGGTTGCGCCTTTGGGGTGATTATGACAAGAGCCAGTTGCAATATTCCTACTCTCTGGATGGTAAGAACTGGGAGAATATCGGTGAGCAGATGCTTTCACCTTATCAGTTGAAGACCTTCCAGGGTGTACGTGTGGCACTTTATGCTTTCAACAAGAAGGAATTGAATGGCGGTGTGGCTGATTTTGATGATTTCAAGGTGGAGGAGCCGATGGCAGACAGAACTGCCAATCTGCCTATAGGCAAGACCATAAGATTCTCTAATCTCGCTGATGGCAGTCTGATGGATGCAACCGGACATGGATTGATGCATAGTTCCGGTAACCGAAACGACATGAGAAATCAGGTGAAGTTTGTTGTGGAGGATAGAGGTAAGGGAAAGATTGCTTTGAAGACGGCTGACGGACGATATGTTTATATTGCTGGTGCAGGTTTATCTGGTGATGTTCGTCTGACTTCAGACTCTTCCAAGGCAGAGGAGTTTGTATGGCAGGATATGCTTTATAACCGCTGCATGCTGCTTTCTCTGAAGACTCAGCGTTATGTAGGTAAAAATCCAATAGATGGAAGTCCTTATTCTGCAGATTACCAAGGTGCTGATGCCGGCATGAAGAACGGCTGTGTTTTTACATGGGAAGTTGTTGAGTAAAGATATCTATTCTTTATAAATTAGAAGAGGCAGACTCTCGCTGTGGGGAGTCTGCCTCATTTTTTTTATGATATTGTTCGATTATTCGAAATAGAATGTAAGTGCTATTATTTTGCTATGTGCTGACTTCGCAGATAGTGTGTATGGGAGTGTACTCTTGTCTTTTATGTTTTTAATGTGATTTTTATCGTATGTATCTGTTATTCCATACATGAATTTTAATTCAGGGCGAAGTTTGAAATAAGGCAGATAGAAATCACACCCCAATCCCAGTTCTAGGAACAGATCTGTTTTCTTCAGTTTGATATAATCTTCGTTCTTGCTGTTCAGATTCATCATCGGGTTGATTCCTGCCATGATGTATGGGCGGTGATTGTTGAATCTCTGTGCTGCAAATATCAGGTCGAGGGCACTGGAAATGTAAGCCGTCTTCATCTCCTGTTTCTGTTGGATCGGATTACCGGCTCCATCTTTTTCCAGCATGTTGTAGAAGGAGAGATGTCGGGTACCGAAATACATGGCTGGTGCTATGCGTAGCTGGAAGTGGGTGTTGAGGCGGAATTCTCCTAGTACACCTACTGTAAATCCAGTATCCCATCTGTCCTGGTCTACTGTTACACAGCTTTGCTGCTCAATGCCGTCAGCATCAAGATAGGTCACCGGTCCTGCATTCTGGAATTCTATATCCTGGAAGTGGGTGCCTACTAATACACCGAAGTGGAATGGGCGCAAATCGGTATAAGGACGGTTTTCTACCGTTCTTTCCTGTGCGCCAGCCTGGATTGTGATGGCAAGGCTTATGATGAATGTCAATAGTTTCTGTTTCATATATTTATAACGGAATATTCCTCTTCATATTGCTTTCCGTTTTATTTCGATTATGTATAAATTAATCTAATTCTTGAAAATTCTTATACCTAATTGTAGGTATTTCAGAAATTATTATTATCTTTGCACCATAATTATTAGGTAATATACCTGATGTTATGAAGTAAGACAAATTAAAAGCATATTATACAAAAACATTATAAACATTTAAACATTAATAATTATGGCATACGTAATTGGTGACGATTGTATCGCTTGCGGTACATGTATTGATGAGTGTCCATCAGGTGCAATCTCTGAGGGCGATAAGTATTCAATCAACCCAGACCTCTGCACAGAGTGTGGTACCTGTGCTGATGTTTGCCCTAACGAGGCAATCAGTCTTCCTTAATCTATAAGGATAGATACTTTTAGTTACATAAAACATTGAGAGCGGTTCCTTTGGAATCGCTCTTTTCGTTTTCCGTTGTTTATAGATTTGTTTACCTTTCTATCTTTTTAACTCATAGTATAATTCATAGAAACGAAAAGGGGATTGCATCAATAACTGATGCAATCCCCAATATGTTGTAGTTAATGTTATGCTTATTCACCTGGCTTGAGACCTGCCTTCTCGTAAGCATCGTTAGCCAACTTGTTCTGTGGATCAAGTTTCAGAAGCTTATCCCAGTATGGCTTAGCTGTGTCGAAGTCCTGCTTGTCGTAGGTATAGATGAAGCCCATATACTGGTAAGATGTCTTCAGGTAGCTGAGCTCATCTTCATCACACTGCTTTGCTTCCAGCTCATTGATTACTTCTGTATAAGCAGCAATAGCCTTGTCGTCCAACTCATTCTGGAAAGCTGTGTTACCCTCTTGAAGTTTTGCAAATGGCTTCAATGTAGGATACTTCTCTGCCAACTTAGCGTATACGCCGATAGCCTTGTCGATATTCTCAACCTTCTTAGCTGGATCTTTCTTAGCCTTGTTTACATAGATTTCAGCAAGCTTCATGAAGTCTGTAGGAGCAGCATTTGGATTCTTATCCATGTACTGCTGGTTGTACTCCAATGCCTTGTCTTCATCGCCCAACTCCTTGTAAGCCTCAGAGATATACTGCAATGGTTTAGGATCGTCAGCCTTCATCTCCAATGCCTTCTGGTACTGAGCAATAGCCTCATTATACTGCTTGTTGCCAGCCAAAGCCAAACCATAATAAGCAACGATACTAGCATTCTTCTTGATAGAATCGGTATTCATTACGATGTTTGCATGCTGGAGAGCAGATTCAAAGTTCTTTACGTCAACAGCAGCGCGCATGGCCAAAACCTGCATAGCTGCATCCTTAGGGAACTTCTGGATACCACTTTCGCAAAGGCTCAAACTTTCTTCCTTCTTACCAACGATATAAGCTGTGAATGCATATTCGTACTGAGCATACTCTTCAAGTGTGTTTGGCTTAGCCTTTGAGAAATATTCATAAGCCTTCTCGTAGTTGCCAGCGCTGAAGAAGTTGTGTCCTGCTTCTGCCTCGATAGGGTAGTTAGGGTTGATTTCTCTCAGCTTGTTCAAAGCTTCCGCACTAGCCTGTGGGTCAATCTTACGGTAAACGTTAGAATAGCTGATGTATCCCTGAGGATTCTTAGGATCCATTGTCATACACTGACCATACCAAGTAGCTGCCTCACCACCATTGTCCTGCATTGCATAGATGTCGCCTTTCAGAATGTAAGCGTCACCATAGTTCTTGAACTTAGCGATAACAGCATCAGCAACAGCGTTAGCCTGATCATAGTTCTTGTTCATAGCAAGAAGGTTGCCCAAAGCTACCAATGCCTTAGGATCCTTTTTGAACTCCTTCTGGTATTCCTTGATTTCCTTGGCAAAAGCCTTAGGATCTGCATTACCAGCCTTTAATGTAGTCTCTATAGGTTTCAGCATGTCCTTATAGTTGACATCCTGTGCCATTGCAGGTGCTGCCAAACCCATGACGAGCAAACCTGCTACTAAATATTTAATTGCTTTCATAATTCTACTTTTTTATATGCGTCTCTTTCTTAGCGTTTTACATTAACGGTCTTTATAGTGATGTCACCTCTGTATGGAAGTAAACCGGTTTTGAACAGGATGAGCTGACCTCTTGGTCCTGAAATGTAGTTTGCGAAGCTCCAAGGCAATGCCTTGTGAGGGTCAACTACAATAGCGTATAATGTTCTAACGAACGGATATCTACCATCAAGCAAGTATGCCTGATAAGGTTTCCAGCTATTCATTGGAGTAGCCTTGTCCTTGATAGAAACCGACATTACATGAATATTCTTTTTGAAGGTAGTGTTTGTGGAATCTCTGCGGTCATTCAACCAGTTAGATCCGATAACACCGATTGAGCCTGGGTTCTGATCCACATAGTCGATAACCTCTTTACTTGTTTTTGCGGCCATGATTTTAGCACCCATTTTAGCTCCGTGCAGCACAGAGTCTACTACATAATTGGTTGTTGCAGAGCGGGTATTATCGAAAATAACTTCGATGTCGCCTCTCTTTGAACCTTTCACAATATCACTCCATTTAGTTGCCTCACCTGTAAGGATACGTTTGATATCTTTTACCGTAATACAAGTATCATTATTCTGCTTGTTTACAATAAATGCCAATCCATCGTAACCGATAGGGAAAACAGAAGGAATTACATTGCTTTTAGACTTCAAGTAGGCTATTTCACTATCTTTCAAATTACGTGTAGTGAATAAAAGCGCTGTTTTGAAATCTTTAATCATCTGAAGTCCGGTGACTTCATCTGTATACTTCGGCTTGAGTTTAGCTTTTGGGAACTCATACTCAAACTGACTTCTTTCTTCGTCAATGATAGGACTCAAACTCTCGTCAGCCACAAATTCAATTGTGCCTGAAGTAGGAGTATCAGTTCTACCATCTTTGGCTTTCTTCTCGCCACATGACGAGAAGAAAGCCATTGATAGTACTGTTAATCCTATACCTAAAAAAATATAAGATGTTCTTTTCATTCTATTACTGCAATCTAAATACAACTGGTACAGTATACTTAACACGTACAGCAGAACCGTTTTGCTTACCAGGTTTCCACCTTGGCATGCTCTTAACGACACGCTGTGCTTCACGGTCAAGTGAAGGGTCTACGGAACGAGCTACCCTAACATCAGAGATAGAACCATCACGTTCTACCACGAATGATACGATAACACGACCCTGTACACCATTCTCCTGTGCAACGACAGGATACTTGATGTTGCTTGCAAGATAAGACATCAGGGCGCCTTGTCCACCAGGGAATGAAGGCATCTCCTCTACGACGTCGAAGACCTTAGTAGCAACCTCAGGTTTTGGTGCTGGTGGTGGAGGTGGAGCTGCCACTGCAATATCATTTCTTACAGCTTCAACTGTACGGTCCTTCACACCTTCCTTGTTTTCAGTACCGACTGCAACTTTGTCATCCAGTTTATCCATCTGCTTAACCTGGTTTTCCTCTTTTACGAGTTCATCCTTCTTAATGACAGGTGCGGTAAACTTCTGAGTTTCGCGAGCCACAGGAATCTCCTTTTTCATTTCAACCTTAGGCTTCACTGGCTCCTTCTTCTTTTCTTCCTTCTTAGCCTGCTGCTGGAGTTTAGCCAACTCCATAGCTTCCATATATGCTTGCTGCTCTTCAGCCTGTTTCTGTTCAATAACCTTCCAAGCTAAAAAACCACCCACGAGAGCTGCAGCAATGACCAAGATAAGCAGAGCCTTGATATTTCGGCCAGAAGTACCCTTACGGAGCTGGTATGCACCATACTCCTTGTTCTTTCCGGCGAAAACCATATCGACCCATTTAGGATCGTAAAGATCAATTTTTGCCATTTCTTTCTTGTTTTAATTGTTAGTACACATCTTACATCTTAACGTTTCTAGACTTGAGAAGCTTCTCATCGTCTCCGTTAATCTTATCGATGACATACGTACCAATGTTCAAAATCTGCATTTCATCGAGTGCATCAACCATATTCTTATATGAAGCATTATCTGTAGGCTTGATGACGATAGTAAGAGTAGGAATCTTTCCGTCCTTCAAGTTACCAGCCTTCAAATCGCTCAACTTCTTCTGATAGATGCTATCAGGATACTGCTTAGGATTCTTCTGACGGTCCATGTTCAACTCCTTGACAGCAAGTGCGATTCTTTCTACAGGGCGTGTGCCGTTTTCTGTAGCGTGCTCTCTCAAGACCTTACGGACGCCCTGGCTTCCCCATGTGGTCTCCTTGATCCATGTTGGATCATCGTACTTAGGAATACCTGCACCATAATAAATCTTGTTATCTGCTGTTACGTAGAGTGTCACAGTTTCAGAAGCCTTAGCTTCGTTCTTCTGATCTTCTTGAGTATTCTCATCATTACTTGGCATAGTCAGCTCCATAGTCTGAGGTTTGCTCAAAGATGTACACAGCATGAAGAACGTGATAAGCAGCATGAGCATATCCACCATAGGCGTAAAGTCTACGCGGACATTCATTTTCTTTTGTTTGCTTTCTTTCTTTGCCATTTATTCGTCCCCCTGTTGTTTTAACTGTGTAATCATATAGTAATGACTCTCGTCCATATCCTGGAGTTCGTTCATCACTCTCTTAACGGTCTTGTAAGGTGTAGAAGCATCTGCCTTCAGGGCAATCTTGATGTCTTCGTTTACGTTACGAGCTGCGTCAACCCACTGCTGGAACTCGCTCATACCGCCCTTAATACTGTCGAGAGGAATACCTTTAGTCTGGAGATACTGTGGACGCTTAGAAGCGTTCATTGTCAGATAAGTACTCAAGTCGCCCATAGGTACGCCGAACAAACCCTCGCTCTTGAATGTCTCAATCTGTTTTGGGTTCAATGACACGCCGAATGCTCCTGTCATTGTGCTCAGTGTAGCTCCCAACTGATCAGTATTATCAATACTCATAAATACTTGGCCCTCGCCGGTAGGATTACCAGCCTTGTCCTTTTCAGGACTAACCAAGATGGTCAAGACACCGTTCTCTGGCACCTTAATCTCAGACACAGAACCTGGTGTATTTACCTTAACTGGCTCATTCTTTACGAAAGTAGAGGTGAGCATGAAGAAGGTAAGCAGCAGGGTCATAACGTCTGACATAGGCGTCATGTCAATCCAGATGTCACTCTTCTTAATTTTTACTTTACCCATAGCGATAAAATTTTAAAGGGTTAGCAAAAATTAAGCCTCTTCTGCGTGGTTAGCTTCGTATGTCTGAGCAATTGAGTAACCTACCTCGTCGAGTGCGTATGTCAACTTATCTACCTTGTTGGTGAATGTGTTGTAAGATACAACGGCACACCATGATGTCAAGATACCGAATGCGGTGTTGATCAACGCCTCAGAAATACCTACAGAAAGTGCTGCTGAGTCAGCGCCACCACCTTCACCCATGGCCTGGAATGACTTGATCATACCGGTTACAGTACCGAGAAGACCTGTCAAAGTACCAAGTGTTACGATTGTAGCGATGATAGGCAAGTTCATTGTCAAAGTTGGCATCTCCAACTGAGTTGCCTCCTCGTGAGCCTGCTGGATCTTAGCTACCTTCTGAGCCTTCTTCAAAGATGCGTTAGCACCAGACTCCATAGACTTGTAAGCGTTCAAAGAAGCCATAACAACGTTAGCTACTGTACCGCGCTGCTTGTTGCAGAGCTGCTCAGCCTTAGCGAAATCATTTGCGTTCAAAGCTGCCTTGATGTTTGCAACGAACTTAGGAAGAGCACCTGTACCTGTAGCGGTCTTAAGAGCCAACCAACGCTCGATAGTCATTGCCAACACTGTGAGCAACAATGTGTGGATAACTGGTACGATTACACCACCTTTGTAGATAGTACCCCAAATGTCTGCTGGGTGATCCTGTACACCTGGATCCTGGAAGTGCATGTCGTTTCCGAACCATGTGAAGAACAATGTGAATGCGATGATAGCACATACCACGATGATCCAGAATGCGCCTCTTACTCCCTGAAAGCCCTCAGACTTCTTAGCTGGGGCTGCTTGTTTTGTAGTTGCCATAATTTTACTTTTTTTTAAATTATTAGTTAATAAATTATTAATATTTTCTTTTTTTCTTTCTCGCTTCGTAGACCTTGAATGTGTCGTTTGTCAATAAACACAGTTGGGTTATCTATTTTGCATTGGCAAAGATAATAAATTAAAGTTTACTATCAGCCTAATTAAGAAGTTTTAACGAGATATTGGCTTATTTTATACCAATATCTCGCATCTTCCTTACATTTTTGCCCTTGAAAATGGTGTTTAAGCCATTTTTTTATTTCAACTTGCCCAAAGCTTCCTTGATGCGCTTGATGGCTTCAACGATGTTTTCGTCGCTTGTTGCATAGCTCATGCGGAAACAGTCTGGATCACCGAATGCGTCACCACCTACGGTGGCTACATGTGCTTCCTCGAGAAGGTACATGGCAAAGTCGGTTGAATTGTTGATGGTCTTCTCACCATTGCTCTTGCCAAAGTAGCTGTTGCACTTAGGGAAGAGATAGAAGGCACCCTGTGGCATGTTTACCTCAAGGCCTGGAACCTCTTTAGCCAACTTTACAATCAGGTTGCGTCGGCGCTCGAAAGCTACGCGCATTTCCTCTACTGCACTCTGGTCGAGTGTGTAGGCTGCTTCTGCAGCCTTCTGGCTTACAGAACATGTACCGCTGGTATACTGTCCCTGGAGTTTGTTGCAGCCCTTGATGATCCATTCCGGACCAGCCAGGAAACCGATTCTCCATCCTGTCATGGCATAAGCCTTAGATACACCATTGGCAATGATTACCTGTTCCTTCATGCCTGGTTCTTGAGCAATGCTGTGGTGCTTGCCGATATAGTTGATGTGTTCGTAGATTTCATCTGCCAACACAAATACTTCAGGATGCTTCTTGAGTACTTCTGCCAGTGCAGCCAGTTCTTCCTTAGAGTATACGCTACCGGTAGGGTTGCTTGGAGAACAGAGAATGAGCATCTTGGTCTTTTCTGTGATGGCATTCTCCAACTGCTCTGCTGTCATCTTAAAGTCCTGGTCGAAACCGGCATTCACAATGATCGGAGTACCTCCTGCCAATTTCACCATCTGCGGGTAGCTTACCCAATATGGTGCAGGGATGATAACCTCATCGCCTGGATTTACGAGAGCCAATACTGCGTTGCAGACGCACTGCTTACCACCAGTACCAACGATTATTTCATTGGTAGTGTACTCCAAACCATTCTCGTTCTTTAATTTGGCTACAATTGCTTTTCGCAAGTCAGGATAACCTGGTACTGGTGAATAACGGGAATAGTTCTCGTCAATAGCCTTCTTTGCTGCCTGTTTAATATTGTCAGGAGTGTTGAAGTCTGGTTCACCTACGCTCATGTTGATTACATCAATACCTTGAGCTTTCATTTCACTACTCTTCTGTGACATCGCCAGCGTTGCTGAAGGTGCCAATCTGTTTAAACGATCAGATAATTGTGCCATAATTTTATTCTTATATTTGTTTATCGTGTGCAAAAGTAAGCAAATTATTTCTTTTTCGGAAGAAAATGGAGCATTATTTCACGTTTTATATTGAAATAATAACATAATTTTATTATCCGAGGTGCAAAGTGTGCCCCATGCGGTCTCTCTTGGTCTTGAGATAACGCTCATTGTACTTGTTTGGCACAACTTCGATAGGTACATTTTCTACGATTTCCAAACCGTATGCTTCGAGACCTACGCGTTTTACCGGATTGTTGGTGAGCAGACGCATTTTGTGTACACCGAGATGACGGAGCATCTGTGCACCGCAACCATAGTCGCGCTCGTCCGGCTTGAAACCGAGATGGGTATTGGCGTCAACAGTATCATAGCCTTCTTCCTGTAGTTTGTAGGCTGCAATCTTGTTCATCAGGCCGATGCCGCGTCCTTCCTGCTGCATGTAGACAACAACTCCCTTTCCAGCCTCGTCTATCATCTGCATGGCTTTGTGAAGCTGCTGACCGCAGTCGCAACGCTTGCTGCCCAGGATGTCACCTGTAGCGCAAGAAGAGTGGACGCGCACCAGGATAGGTTCGTCTTCTTTCCATTCTCCCTTGATGAGTGCCATGTGTTCCAGACCATTGCTTGACTGGCGGAACGGAATAAGGCGGAAGTGTCCGTATTCTGTAGGCATGTCTACTTCTTCGCCCACTTCGATGAGTGATTCTTTCTTGAGTCGGTATTCTATCATGTCTTTAATAGAAATAACCTTGAGGTTCCATTCCTTTGCCATCTTCATCAGTTCAGGCAGACGTGCCATGGTGCCGTCTTCATTCATGATTTCCATAAGTGCGCCTGCAGGATAGAGACCTGCCATCTTACAAAGGTCAATGGCAGCTTCTGTGTGGCCGCTTCTTCTTAACACACCGTTATCCTGTGCGTAGAGCGGATTGATGTGACCCGGTCTGCCGAAAGTCTGTGGGGTAGAATTCGGGTCGGCAAGTGCTTTGATGGTTTCGGCACGGTCGTGTGCAGAAACACCGGTAGAGCAGCCTTCCAGTTTATCTACGGTTATGGTGAATGGTGTTCCCAATACAGAGGTGTTCTCTGAAACCTGATGAGGCAAGTCGAGTTCATCGCAGCGGCTCAGGGTGATAGGGGCACAGAGTACACCTCTTGCGTGTTTCAGCATGAAGTTTACTTTTTCTGCATCTATCTTTTCAGCTGCAATGATGAGGTCGCCTTCGTTTTCGCGGTCTTCATCATCAACAACAATGACGAACTTTCCTTCCTTGAAGTCTTTTACAGCATCTTCGATGCTATTTAATTTGATTTCTGACATTTTGATACCTTATTATATAGTTACATTTTACTTTTTCTGTTCTTTAATCCGATGGAGGATGTCCGTATTGGTCTGACTGATGACCTTGAGGTCACGGAACAAGCGCAGTCGGAATCGCCACATTCTCAAATATAGCAGTGTGCCCACTGGGAAAATGATGGCTGCAATGATGTTGAGCCATTTCCGCTCGAATGGGCGTGTATGTGCCTTGACAGAAAGAACCGGATATTGGTTCATGTCGTGCAGGATATACTTGTTGGCGGTGTTGGTCAAATCTTCTATTACCTCTTCCAATTCTGCATTGATTCTTTCTATCTCATGGTCAGGCTCGTATTTGAAGAATACATTGATGAAGTTTGGAAGATGAACCAGTTTGTGTTCCTTATTATATAAGGTGATGTCTTGGTTGATTCTTTCCAGTTTCTCAGCATCCGCCTGATAGTCCGGGTCGGTGATAATCACTTCCTTACCGAAGTAATGGCGTTTCTGTCGTAAACCGAGCAGTTTCATGAAGAACTCTTTGTAAACATCCATATTGAATACGGAAGAGTCATTGGTTGCCTTGTAGGTTACGAAGATAGCCAAAGGCGTCAATACTGCCGGTGCAAGACCTTTACCGAACCAGATGGCCCACATGCCACTTCTTGACATTCTGTATCCTGTATTGTCGAGGATAAAGAAGACGATGAATACAAGTACGGAGATGACGACAGGGAAACCCAGTCCTCCTTTTCGGATGATGGCTCCTAATGGCGCTCCGATAAAGAAGAATATGAGACACGAAAGGGCTAGGGTGAACTTGTTGATAGCCTCAATCTTGTGCTGCCTTATCATGTAGTCTGCATCGCTCGTTGACATCGATTTGAAATCAAGGTCAGAAAGCTCCTGTTGTACGGTAGACTGTGCCTGGTTTACCGCCATGAGTTTCTTGTCCTGTGGCAACTTATTATATAAGGTGTCGAAAATGAGTTTTTCGCCCTTCTTGATTTCTTTGAGAGAGTCCTTCTTGTTGATGCGCTGTGCACCTCCATAGAATCTCACGTTGGCTTCGTTCAGGTAGATTCTTCCGATTGAATCATATAATTGGTTGAGCGAATCGATGTCGTGGTTGATTTTCTCCAGACTTTTACCCTTTGCATTTCCAGAAAGCGAAGCTGCATCGGTCATGCTGAAGTCTCCATCAAAGTCGAGAATGATTTTTTTTGAAACGAAAGTCTCTCGTCTGTATGGTACGGCAGCAGTATTGGCAAGTGCACTGCTTTGCATGTTCTCAAACCATTCTCCACTGTAGAGGCTCAGAACAAGATGCTTCTTTTCTGCAGTACTCTGGAGCATGCCAGAATCTGCCAATATGATGGCGGCATCTTCATAGCTGTCGGTCATGCGGTAAATCATGATGCCGTAAAGTTTTCCGGTTTTCAAATCCTTCTTCTGCACATAAAGGTTGCAGTTTGGAATACCATCATAGAAGATTCCTTCCGGAATTTCCAGTTCCGGGCTTTTCTGTTTCATGGAAATCAGAAGTTGTGCCAGTTTCATGTTCGACTTAGGTCCCACGTTGTTCTGGAAATAGAATGAGCCAAACATGATGATGATGGTGATGACGATGAGTGAGCGGAAAGCTTGCATCAGTGAAATGCCGGCAGCCTTGATGGCTGTAAGTTCCGAACTCTCGCCGAGATTACCGAACGTCATGAGTGAAGACAGGAGAATAGCCAAAGGCAGGGCCTGTGGTACGAGCATCAGACCCATGTACCAGAAAAATTGAGCCATCACGTCCATCGTGAGTCCCTTACCGATGAGATCATCAATATATCTCCACAAGAACTGCATCATCAGCACAAACTGGCAGATGAAGAAAGTTCCCATGAAAAGGAGACCAAACTGTTTGGCAATAAATATGTCTAATTTCTTAATTCTAAGCATTTCAATATTCTGTTGTTTCAGACCTTTTCTTTATTTAAAAGAATAGCAGGTCTGTTATTCAGCGTGCAAAGGTAATATAAAAAAATAAGAAAACCTTTATTTTTCGTTTTTTTTATATATATAATTAGGTGAAAGTGGGGCTGGAATGTGAGAAAAATGAGAAAATGAAACTTTTTTTGAAAATTTCTGCCGAAAAATTTGTTCAATTCAAATAAATGTATTACCTTTGCACCCGCAAATGAGAAATCAATTGCTTGGATGGCGGGATAGCTCAGCTGGTTAGAGCGTCGGATTCATAATCCGGAGGTCGAGGGATCGTGGCCCCCTCCCGCTACAAGATAAGAGACATCAACTTCTTAGTTGATGTCTTTTTTATGCTCTAAACTTTTCCACACTTATTCACTTCTCATGGATAAGTTATCCACATATGTGTTGATAACTATGTTATTCCGTTGGTTATCAGATGTTTTTCCTGTTGGTAATTGGTGTGGAAAAGATAAATATGAAAGATTTTCCTATGTTTTTCTTGGTGTTTTCAGAATAAAATATTTTTAAAAAACTGACCAATGGGGCTAAAATACAAAAAAAAGTTGTATATTTGCAGCGGTAAAGTTTTATTTTTAGGAATTTGTTGAATGCCTATTCTTTATAAACATAGAAATTGTATAAGCTGTATGAAACGAAAATTACACCTTATTATATATGTAGCGATCATCGTGTTGCTGACCGGTTGTGCTCAGAAGCCTAGGAAGTTTGTCATTGGCGTATCCCAGTGTTCGGAAGATGTCTGGCGCGATAAACTGAATGATGAACTGAAGATGGGCGAGTATCTCAACGATTCGCTTATCGTGAAACTGGCTTCTTCCAACGATGATAATGTGTTGCAGAATAAGCAAATTAACCAGTTTGTCGATGAGGGCGTAGATTTGCTTATCGTATCTCCTAATCAGCTGAGTGCTATATCCAAGGCTGTAGAGCGTGCTTACGATAAAGGTATTCCTGTGATTCTCTATGACAGGAAGACCAATTCTGATAAGTATACGGCTTTTATCGGCTGCGATAACTATACGATAGGTAAGTCGATGGGCTCTTTTATCGCCCAGCAGCTTCAGGGAAAGGGGCGCATCGTTGAAATCAGTGGTTTAGAGGGATCTTCGCCTGCTTTGGAGCGCCATCGTGGTTTTATGGATGCTATAAAGCCTTATCCTGAGTTACAGGTTGTAGCCTCGGAGGGAGGAAACTGGAAAGAAGAGGGTGGAATCCAAGCGATGAAACGCATATTGAAACAGACACAGGACTTTGATTATGTCTTTGCCCATAATGACCGTCTTGCCTGGGGTGCTTATGTGGCTGCCCGCCAGATGAGGGTAAAGCGTAACTATAAGTATACCGGAGTAGACGGCATGGCTACCGAAGGTGGTGGTTTGGAACTTGTGCGCGATGGTATTTTCGAAGCCTCTTATCTTTATCCTACCAAGGGTGACGAGGTCATAGCGCTTGCCATGAAGATATTGAAGCATCAGCCTTATGAACGCGACAATTATCTGAGCACTTCTATCATAACCCAGGCAAATGCTGCCCTTACATTGATGGAGGCTAGAGATGCCGAGCGTCAGGCGCGAAATCTGAAGGCTTTGCATAAGCAGGTTGATCAGTATCTGTCTGATTATAACTCTCAGAAAATCATGCTCATAGGTCTGGGTCTGTTCCTCTTTGTTTGCCTCGCAGCAGCTGCTTTGATCTTCAGAGGTTATTTGATAAAAGTGAGACTGAACGAAAAATTGGCTAAGACAAATGGCGAACTGAAGCGACTGAATGTAGAATTGGGTGAAAAGAATGAAGAATTGAAACGATTGAATGAGGAGGTCTTGGAACTCACTCATTCCCGTCTGGTATTCTTTACCAATATCAGTCATGAACTTCGCACGCCTTTAACCCTGATAGCCGACCCGGTAGAGATGCTGCTTGAAGATACCGGCATCAAGGGCAAGAGCCGCGAACTCTTGAAGATGGTGCAGCGTAACGCACTTGCCCTCCAACAGTTGGTAAGTAACATTCTTGATTTCCGTAAGATTCAGAATGGTAAGATGGAGCTGAAACTCTATCGCTTCGACATTGTGAAAACCTTGACGATGTGGGTGGGCGACTTCCAGCTTACTGCCGAGCGCAAGCAGATCAGACTGCATCTGGATGTTAATGACTTGAAAGGCAGCCATGAAATGATTGCCGATCAGGAGAAGATTTCCCGTATCGTGTTCAATCTGTTGAGCAATGCCTTGAAATATACGCCTGCTGGTGGCGAAATCTTTGTATCGTTGAAAGATGAAGGTGCCAATCTACGTCTTGACGTGAGAGATACGGGCAAGGGTATCTCGCAGGATGAGGCTGATAAGATCTTTGAACGCTTCTTCCAGGCTAAGGGTGCTGCCAGCGGTACGGGTATCGGTCTGGCTCTGGTGAAATCATTTGTAGAGTTGCATCATGGTGAGGCTAGGGTAGAAAGTGAACCGGGAAAGGGCTCTGATTTTATCGTTGTAATTCCTCGTGAGCAGGAGTGTGATTCACAAGTTATCCACAATGATGTGGATATTGTGGATAACTCTGCAAATGCTTCTGCGTCAGAGGGTAAGAATGTGGTAGATGAATCTGTTTTGCAATATATTGACGATGGAAACAGAAGTCGTGGAAAAGTTCAGCAGTTGGTAAGCGAGAATACCAATCATCCTACTGTTCTGGTTATTGATGATAATACCGATATCCGTCAGTATGAGCGTACTCTTTTGCAGGATGAGTATGTTGTTCTTGAGGCTGCTGATGGTAAAGAGGGTCTGGCTGTCGCCTTGAAAGAGGTGCCTGACCTGGTGATTTGCGATGTGATGATGCCTGTTATGGACGGATTGGAGTTAACAGAACGGCTGAAGACGAATACGGCTACCTCTCATATCCCTGTTATTATGCTTACGGCGAAGAACCTGGAGGAGCATCGCGCAGAGGGTTATGAGCATGGAGCTGATTCCTATATTACCAAACCATTCCACAGCAAGGTGCTTCTCGCCCGTATTGAGAATCTCTTGCGACAGCGTCAGCTCCTGAAGAATCTTTATCAAGGTTCTAAAGAGGCTGAGAAGGAGATTTCTGAGGCTCATCTGGAAGATCGTGACAAGCAGTTCCTCAAGCAGCTTCAAGCCATTATCCAGAAGAATCTTTCTGATAGCGAGTTTGGAGTTGAGGATATGGGACAGCAGATTGGTTTAAGCCGTGTGCAGCTCTATCGCAAGGTGAAGGCGATGACTGGCTCTTCTGTTGTTGACTTACTCCGTAAGGCTCGCCTTGCCAAAGCTAGGCGTTTGCTCGAAACCCGGAGCATGAGTGTCTCTGAAGTAGCCTATGAAGTGGGCTTCTCTGCGCCGTCTTACTTCACAAAATGTTTCAAGGAAGAGTATGGAATGTTACCTGGTGATGTAGGTAATGTGATGAAATAGAGAGAAATACGCTATGCCTGAAGTATAAAATCTGTGAATATATGGATAAAAATCGTTCATTTCCTAGCATAAAAGGTACATTGTATCAATTTTATCACTATTTGAACGATAATTGTACCTGCTGTTCGCTGAAACTTACTATCTTTGCACCAGAATTTAGAAGTTTATAAATTGTTTCATGCAGAAGTAGTTGCATTTTCATAAGGTTTAGGTTTTTAGGTTATAGGATTGAGTATTCATTAAGGTAAGTAGTTTTCTTTAAGGTTAAAAGTTTTGTTTTGGGAAATAACTAGTAATGAGAGAAAGCAGCTGTAGACGGGATGTCTGACAGCTGCTTTTTGCGTATTATGGTTTGTTTCTTTTTAAGCGGGCATACTATAGCTTTTTTAAGGGGGCTTATTCCCAATCTTCGAATTCCAGTTCCAGTTCTTTGTATTCGGGCTTGAAACTGCTGTTCTCCTTATCTTGCTTCCTGGCTTCTTCTGATGAGGCATTGCTTACGGACAGACCAAGCAGGCGGATGGGATGAGCAGAGGAGTAATCTACCTGTTTCAGCAGCCGTTTGGCAAGAGGTAAAATATCATCCTTCTTTTTCAGAACCTTTTCTTGCGAGATGCTTCTTGTTATCTGGGTGAAATCGGCAAACTTCACCTTCAGCGTCAGGGTTCTTCCTTCGAAACCGCTTTTGGCGATGCGCTCCAGCAGTTCGAGTACAGTATGGTACAGTTCGATAATCACAGCCGTTTTCAGATAGATATCTTCCAGGAAAGTCTGTTCGCAGCCTACCGATTTCCGTTCCCGGTAGGTGATGACAGGTCGTTCATCTATCCCCCTTGCAAAATCATAGAAGATGTGTCCGGCTTTTCCGAACACTTCTACCAGATGTTCTTCGGATACTTTCCTCAGGTCAGCTCCGTTGAAGATACCCATGAAATGCATCTTTTGCAGTGTTTTCTTGCCTACGCCCCAGAAATCCTCTACAGGAAGCTGGGCGATGAAATCAAGCGCCTTGTCGGGATGAATGGTGCAGATGCCGTCGGGTTTGCGGTAATCAGAAGCCACTTTGGCGAGAAACTTGCAGTAGCTGATGCCAGCCGAGGCGGTGAGTCCGGTTGCCTCCTTGATACGGGTTTTGATTTCTTTGGCAATATCCACCGCCAGTTCTATCCCTTTCTTATTCTGCGTTACATCAAGAAAGGCTTCATCTATGGAGATGGGTTCGATGAGGTCGGTATATTCCTGGAATATCTGATGTATCTGATGGGATATTTTAGCATAATAATCATGCCGGCAGGGCACGATGATGAGGTTAGGGCAGCGCTGCTTGGCTTGAGCGATGGATTGCGCCGAGTGAACGCCATACTTCCTTGCCTCATAGCTGGCTGTAGAAACCACACCACGAGGTCCGTCGAAACCAACCGCTACCGGTTTGCCCCGAAGTTCCGGATTGTCTCTTTGCTCTACAGCAGCAAAGAAGGCATCCATGTCGATATGTATGATCTTTCGCTCAGTCATTCCTGCCTTATTTTTCCCAAAAGTACAAAAAAGATGCGTTTCCACAAAATCTAAGCTGTTTTTTATTGTTCGTTAACGTTTTCGGGTATTAGCCTACATGGTCCATCGAAACAGGCTGCGTTGAGCATCGCAAGTACTTGCGTTAGCCAACTCAAGTACTTGCGTTAGTCAACGAAGCTATCTGCGTCTGCTTCCTGAGTCGTCTCCGATAGCTTCCTGAGTCGTCTCCGATAGCTAATGGAGTCGTCATCGATAGCTTGTTGAGTCGTCTCCGATAGCTTATTGAGTCGTCTCCGTTAATTTAACGAATCGTCTCCGATAGCCTACGGAACCACTTGAGTAAGCTGAACCAAACACTTGACCTCACTGATTCAAGCACTTGACCTCATTAACACAAGTACATCATGACACGCTCTTAATAGTCTGTAGTGATCTATATGACTCCCTTTATCTGAAATAGAAAAGAGTTAGTTAAGACGTAGAAAATAGCAGAAAAGTGTGAAATTCCGTTCATGTAATAGCAATTATGTTACAATGAACGGAATTTTTTATTCGATGAAATGATTTTTTAAGCCGCTGTTCAGACCTTTATGTATTTTTGCAGCAGAAATCAAAACATTAACGCTAACAAATTAAACATTTAAAGTATGAACAACTTTTTAAATGGAAAGAGCGCAGCTATGATGCTTGCACTTTCATTGGTAAATGTTACAGCAGCTTTTGCACAGGATGATAATTCAAGTGCTAAGGAAGAGGGTAATCGTAATGTGATGCTCAATGCAGCCAGTGCGAATGGTCCTCGTGAGATTCAGATTGGTTTGCCTTCTGCCGATGTCAACGTTTTGGAGAATGGTTTGCCTGTTACTTACGCTACCAATCCTCATTCTGTCAATACTATCTGGCGTGGTGATGCAAGTTTGAGCCATCAGGGTTTGCTCAAGATTGCCGAGACTGCCATCACTACCGGTAATATCGGTTATGCCGTGAACTCTTTCACCCAGAAGGGACAGAAGGGATTCAATGGTACGCTGAACTATAAGAGCAATCACTTCGGATTGCAGGAATTCTCTCTGAATATGAATGGTGATTTGGGTAAGGACTGGTACTACAGCTTTAATATGTATCAGGATTTCGACCCGGGAACCTTCAAGATCAAGTCAACTCCTTATCAGGACCGTACTCAGATTTACAAGGCTCTCCTCACCAAGAAGTATAACGGCAATCGTGGTGAGTTCACTGCCATGTATAAGTATGCCAACAGCCATAACGTGTATAGCTATGCTACCCAGAGTGCTCCATTTATCTATGTAGGCGATGGAAGCGTGAAGGAGTATGGAGATTTCAAGCTCGGAACTACTTCTTATCTTCCTGTAGATAATGATATGACCTATCGTGATATGCGTACTGGTGAGTTGAAGCAGACTTCTCTCTATGATGCCTGCATGAACAAGACAAGCGAGGTAACCCTGATGAACAACTATCGTTTTGACAACGGTTTGAACTGGAAGGCTACCTTGAAGTACGATCACTCACGTGGTGCGATGGTTTACCAGTCTCCAATGTCTATCATCGATTTGAAGAGCGCTGCCAATCAGGGCGTATATAATTATATGTATCGCGACATCAACGGACAGACCAAGGCTTACAATGGTCAGTATGTTCAGACCCGTATGTCTTGTCTCAATGCCGGTAAGATTGATGAGGCTCTCTTCACCACCGAGCTCAGCAAGAAATTCAGTACTTCCACCTTCCGTCTTGGCGTGAATGAGTGGTTCTACCATATCGATTATTGCTCAAATACAACCATGTATGATCAGAGCGTACCTGCAGATGGAAGCTATGCCTTGCGAGTTTGGGATGCAAAACAGCGCGACAGCTACTTCTACGATTTCAACAAGAACGCCTCTGAGTATTACAAGGGAAGCGAAAACAAGCTGGCTCTCTACTTCACCCACGATTGGGACATCACCAAGAAGTTCAATCTCTACTATGGTGCCCGTCTGGAGTGGCAGAAGCTGAAGGGTGAAAACGCAGCAGTGAAGAATGCGCAGGGGGATTACGTTGGTCGTTTCACTGATTACCATCTCGGTGCTAAGGCAGCAGATGGAACCGTGATTGCTCCGACAGACTTGAGTTACAACTGGCTCAACTACGATTTCTCTGTAGCAGCAACTTATAAGTTGACCGACAATTTCGGCTTCACTGGCGATTTCACTTACATCGTTCAGCATCCTAAGTTTGAGGCTTTTGCCCCAGCTACATTGCCAAATACGGATAAGATTTCTGTGCCACTCGGTCGTGCAGGTATCTACTACAATAACTCATGGTTGAGTTTGACATCGTTGTTCTCTTACATCTCAAAGACCAACAACAACTCAACTCTGAATTTGCAGCATGGCAGTGAGATCAAGGCAGCTCCTTTGACTTACGATATCCAGACATGGGGATGGACAACCGACGCTGTGGCTCATCCATTCAAGGGATTCGATTTCCACTTCCTCTTCACTTATCAGAAGCCAACTTACAAGAAGTATGAAACCAGCATCACCTTCAGCGATGGCTATGTTGGCAACATCAATGCCACAGGCAATATCGTAGCAGAAATTCCTCAGATTCTCATCGAGTTGGACCCAAGCTACATGATAACCAAGGACATCAAGCTCTGGACCAGCTTCCGTTACTTCAGCAAGACCTACGCCAACATCAACGAGGCATATTACTTCAATGGTCACTGGGAGACTTTCGGAGGTTTGAACTGGCAGGCAACCAAGCGCTTGGCTCTCGGCTGCACCGTAGTCAACTTCCTCAATCAGACTGGTGCCAAGGGTAGTATCGCAGGTGCCGAGCTGATTACCAAGGATGAGGCAAAGGGAATCAAGAATCAGATTATGACGGGAAGTTATCTCCGTCCATTCACTGTAGAATTCACAGCATCGCTTAAGTTCTAAGCGATATAAATATCAATAAACATCATCGACAGCTCCTATATATAATATAATGTATAGGGCTGTCGGTAATAAGACAAACAATAATACGTTATAGATATAAACAATAACAATTAACAATAATAGTACAATGAGAACAAACAAAATGCTGAAGGCTGCCTGCCTCATGTTGATGGCATCAGCTACCACTTCTGCCTTTGCACAGAAGATGAACATCGAACACAAGGGTGATACTACTATCATCAAGGTGGAGAATCCTACCAAGTATCTTCTTCTCCCTATCCAGGAAGAGAAGGATGAGGCCCAGGTTTTACTCGATACAGGTTCTAAGGATGATACCTGGATGGACGTTCGTCTGGCTCAGAATGGTTCTGATTACTATGTGCCTTTCGCTTTGGGAAAGGGTAAGACTGCTACCGTCAAGATTCTCGGTTTGAAGAAGGATGCTTTGGCACTCAACTTGCTCAAGCTCAGCGATACATTCGACACCACCAACACCGATTACTATCGTCCATCTTATCACTTCACTCCGCTCTATGGTTGGATGAATGACCCTAACGGAATGGTGTATAAGGATGGTGAGTATCATCTCTATTTCCAGTATAACCCATACGGAAGTAAGTGGGGCAATATGCACTGGGGACATGCCGTAAGCAAGGACCTCGTTCATTGGGAACACCTCGATCCAGCCATCGCACGCGACCCTGTAGGTCATATCTTCTCTGGTAGTTCGGTTGTGGATAAGAAGAATACGGCAGGTTTCGGCAAGAATGCCATCATCGCCATCTATACCAACAACAGTAGTGTAAACCATGATGAGGTGCAGTGCATCGCTTATAGCAATGACAATGGTCGTACCTTTACCAAGTACGAGGGCAACCCAGTGTTGACTCCATTCGATGGCTTGAAGGACTTCCGTGACCCTAAGGTGTTCTGGTATGAGAAGGGAAAATGCTGGTATATGATTGTTTCTGCTGATAAGGAGACCCGCTTCTACAAGTCAAAGAATCTCAAGAAATGGGATTACGTGAGTGCCTTCGGTAAGGGCTTGGGACAGCAGCCATGTCAGTATGAGTGCCCAGACTTCTTCCAGTTGCCTGTAAATGGTGATAAGAAGAAGATGAAGTGGGTGATGACGATGAATATCAACCCTGGCTGCTGGTTTGGTGGCAGCGCTACCGAGTATTTCGTAGGCGATTTCGATGGCAAGAAGTTTACCTGTCCTGATGCCAACGAAGTAAAGTGGCTCGACTGGGGTAAGGATCATTATGCTACCGTTACCTTCTCAAATACAGGCGACCGAGTTCTGGGTATCACCTGGATGAGCAACTGGCAGTATGCCAACCTTACTCCGTTCAAGCAGAACCGTGGTGCCAACGGATTGCCTCGAGAGTTGAAGCTTTACGAAAAGAACGGCAAGTATTATGTTTCTGAGAATGTAGCTCCTGAAGTATATGCTTTGAGAAAGGAAACCAAGGATTTGGCTGATGCTTCTGTTGCCGATGCCAAGGATCTGAAGGGTGTTGCAGCCAATATGAATGGTGCTTTCGAAATCGAGGCTGATGTAACTCCAGATGCCAACGGCATTGCCGGTATTGAGATTTCAAACAACAAGCGTGAGCGCACCCTGATTTACTTCGATATGAAGCAGGGCAAGGTGGTAATGGATAGAACAGAGAGCGGTTTGACCGATTTCGGCAAGCAGGCTGTTCCTCACGATATCGAGTTGGCTTGGGACAAGCAGCGTGCTGCAGAAGGCAAGGAGCCTGCCCGCATCACCAACTCCATCAACTACAAAAACGATTTCGCTCTGGCTACCTGGGCTCCGTTGAGTCTTTGCGAGGATGGCAAGAAGACCTATCATGTTGATATTTTCGTAGATAAGTCATCTGTAGAACTCTTCGTAGATGGCGGTCGCATCGCCATGACCAACCTCGTGTTCCCTGTAGCTCCATACGAGAATGTGAAGCTCTACACCCAGGGTGGCAAGGCTGAGTTCAAGAACCTGAAGGTTCATAAACTTGGTTTGTAATCACGTAAATATTGTATGGTCGAATTGTAGGTTTAAATGTAAATAGTAATGAGTCGCAACCTGATAATATTTTAGGTTGCGACTCTTTTTTTTTGGCTCAGGGGAGATTGTCCGTGGATAAAACAACCTCTGTTTCTTATTTACCGGTTTGCTGTTTCATTCCCTCAAAAAACTTTTGCTGCAATTGTTTGGCCAGTTGATTATCAGGGTTGAGTTTGAGAGCTTTCTCGTAATCCTGCATCACTTCCAGATAATAGCGTTGACCGTTTTGCCCAGGATTCTGTACGATGCGTACCATATAGAGAAAACCGCGAAGGGTACAGATGTCAGACGGGTCAGCATGCTTTATATTCTCCATCTTGGCAATAGTTTCTTCTGTCTCTTTTAGAAGATTTTCTGTTTGTGGAGCATGCGGATTCATCACGGAATAATTGAGACTTTGCAAAGCTATCTGAAACTTGGGCTGGATGCTATCAGGAAACATATCATCAATACGCTTCATCTCTGCAATACAATTAAGTATGCTCTCTGATGTCGGTTGCTGAAGTTTAGCAAGCGACTGTCCGATAAGCCCCTGCATTGTGGATTGCTGGGCATAGATAACTACAGATGTTGTCATGAAGAAGACAGACATCAATACGAATCGTTTAAAAGTTTGAAATGTCATATGCTTTATTATTTTTAAGTGAAACAAATATGCCTATATATAAAAATCTGTCTCTAGAAGGAACTATCGAACGTCCGTTAGTATTATATCCGAAAATGTTTGTACGGCCGAGGATGTTGTTCAGAGAAGAATAGATAATGACCTTGGGACTTAGCAGATAAGTAAGGTTTATATCTACGCTATTATAATGTGGTGTCTTGCCAATCAGGAAATGACGCCCGCTTGCATACGATTCTGTCAGTCCAATGATTGCTTTGCCGAATGAATATTTTGCTGTCAATCTCAGATTATGCCTTGAGGCGTAGTCAGGTATTCGCTCTTCTGTGTATTCGTGATAGAATCGCTTGGAATCGTTGTAGGAATATGAAAATGCTGTGGTCAGATGTTTGAAAAGCGAATGCTCTTCTACAAAAATGTCTATACCTTTACTCTTTCCATATCCTTTCGGTTGGTAAATACCCTTTTCCCATAAAGGCAATCGCTGATATTTTTTCCAGTAGGGTTCTATTCGTATGAGTGTACCAGGCGACTTATATTGTATGGATAGGATAGCATGATCTGCCGTACTTTGTCCATGAGATTTCTTGTTTGTTGCAAGATAGTCATCTTCTGGAGTCTGGCTATACCGACCGGTAGCAAATGAAAGCTGAAAATTCTTGTTAGGAATATAACATAGTGTAGCCCTTGGCATAAACAGCCAGTTGGCATGAGCCATATATTCTGTCCTTGTCGAAATATTCAGGAACACATGGGGCATCATCCTCCATTGGGCATCAATATGAGCAGCAAGAATATTATAATCCAACTTGTAGCAATCGTTTTCGTACTCCATGAGGCTGTTTCGCTGATAGTCCTCCATTCCTACCGATATTTTTAGTGCATCCGAGCAAATTTTGCGTATTCCTGTTTTCAGATGTATCTCATTCCTGAAGTTGTAATATCGGTCACCAGCAATCTTCGCATCTTCTATATCGTTGAATACCGATGAGCTTGCCATACCACAAAAGAGCGTGTAGCCAGCACCCCACTGTGCCTTATAGGTTGTGTTGGCATAGATATTATTCTCTTTGAGCGAAAGGTTTTGGTTGTCTATATGCTGTCCTACAGATGTATAATCATAGCCAACGTATGTTTTCAATATTCCGGCATTTCGGAACTCATTCTTGTATTGTGATTCGCCAGATAGTTTTAGATAAGGCTTGTTGAAATCAAGCCTTTCTGGAAATAACTGATTGTAGATTCCCAAACTTGTCAGTGCGGCATTAAAGGATAAGCTGCTGTGGGAATATGCCTTGGTGCCACCGATGTTCCAGTCAACCAATGATGCGCTGACTCCATATTTGTCACTTGTTGCAGCATCTGATGTTTCCATAGGGAGAACGGAGGAAAGTGCTTGTCCATATTCTCCGCTATATCCACCAAGAGAAAAGTTGATACCTTTAAATATAAAAGGAGAGAATCGTCCACGTACAGCAGTATTTTCTGTGTTTGTACTATATGGAACAAGGACGTGCATTCCGTTAATGAAAGTCTGGCATTCTTCGCTTTCTCCACCACGGACATAGAGCTTTCCATTTTCTCCCACTTTTTGAGTGCCGGGTAAAGTTTGCAGGGCTGCAACAATGTCTCCGCATGAATTACCTGCCATCACTACATCTAGGGCATCCATAGTCTTGAAGTTGTCACTTTTCCCGAAACTGTAAGTGCTGGCAGATATTACAACTTCTTGAATTGCCGTAGCTTTTTCTTTCATTTGGATAGAAAGATTACGTAGCTTGCTGGCATCTGCAGTCTGCATATATTCTTCAAAACCAATCATGGTAATCTTGATAGACGCTTCTCCAGTTTTTGATGTGGAAAAGGAAAACCTACCCAGAGAATCTGTCAGGCATCCATCAATCGTACCTATAATGAAAACATTGGCACCAGCAAGCGGTTCCTGACCGCTTTTTACCATGCCTGATATGATGGTCTGTGCAGCCAGGTTGCAGACTGAAGTCAGCAGCAATGCGATATGTATTATTCGATGTTTCATGCCGCAAAGATACTGCATGAAACTGGAGTTACCAAATTCTTAGGATATACAACTAAAACTTATGATAGAAAGCTAGTTAAGATGCCGAATAACTAAGTTGAAGGACAAATGACTATGTAAGATAAGACTTTAACTTGGGCACGAATCTTCGGGAAACGGGTATGATGTTTGTGCAATTTCCGAGAGTCAGTTGATAACCATTTGAGTTGCCTCGTGCCGAAGTGATATTATTCACATTGACAGCAAAAGAACGGTGACATTGGAAAATGTTCCCAAACTCTTTCAACTCTTCAAGAGCATGGGTTAGTGTTGTATGGATATCAACAGCAACAGCATTACCTTCTTTTAGAAAACAGACGGATACATTGTTTTTCTGTGCTTCCATATAAAGTAGATCGTTGATGGCAATCGACAGATCGTTTCCTCTTACGTTAGTATCATGGATGGTAATAGATACTTCTTCCTGTTCCTTTGTTGTATTGCGCAACAACTCTTCCATTCTCTCTCGTAATGTTCTGTTGTATTGCATTCCGATAGATAATGTCGTAAGAAATATGCCTATGATAATAGTCCAATTTAGAAACAAGAGAAACAGACTGAATGTAATCGTATAATAAAACAAGTATGAGAATAGGAGGAAATTACCGAAGGCAATGATGAAAATCAGTCCGAGTATAGCTACTCCTTCATGCCAGATACGCCAGGGTTTGATAGTTTGATGCAAATACTTCAATATCGTTGCAGCGTATGTTATGTGGCATCCAAAAGTTACCAGTCCGAATAATGTAGCAACAAAGCATTTGTTACCTTGATATAAGCAGAGTCCAAATGGCTGCAGAAAATATAAAATTACCCAAATGATGAAGCCAAAGATGCTACTATCTTTTAGCAAGTGTTTACTCTGTTTAAAAGGATATGTTCGAGTTAGAAACGACATGTTGAATCTGATTTATTTAATTAACGCAGCACTATCATTTATCTTCTTTATCAGAGTACCTAAGCTACTCTGTTGGTGCACCGGGATGCTTGCCATATCCAGACATTTTGTTTATTATCGTGCTGCAAAAATAAAACAAAGTTCTGAATGACACGGCAAAAGTACAAATAAAATTTGAGAAACGCACTTTTGGAGACGTTTATTTTGGTAATGAAGCATTTTCTTATGATGTCTCAGGACTTTTTATCACATTATTATATATATGCATCATCTTTCATGATAGCAAGAAACATCAATCCTACTCTGTTCGACCTCTCGGGAAGAAAAGTCCTTGTGCCACAAAAAGGACACATTTATATTATGGGCAACAAGAAAGTCGTATGGTAGGAACGTGTGTTTCGGATAAAATATAATAAAAGCCGCAGTTTGTAAACGCAAACTGTGGCTTTTTCGTTTTTTTATGCTATCTTTGCACACAGATAAGTTTTTAAAGATAGATTATGATGGAACTGCAAGTTAAACAAGTACCTTATGGGGTGGCAGATTTTGCTATGGTAATAGAGCAGAATCTATATTATGTGGATAAGACGATGTTTATCCCGGAGCTGGAGAAGCAGCCTCGCAATCTCTTCTTCATCCGTCCTCGTCGTTTTGGTAAGAGCATATTCTTGAGTATGCTCTATTCTTACTATGACTGTACGCAGAGCCATAAGTTCCAGAGTCTTTTTGGAAATCTGTGGATAGGCCAGCATCCTACACCTTTGCAGGGAAAGTATCAGGTGCTGTTCCTAGATTTCTCCCAGATTACGGGTAATATCGATAAGCTTGAGTCTAAGTTTAATTCTTATCTCAGCATCAACCTCGATGCTTTTGTCCGTCAATACTCAGAATATTATCAGGCAGAGATGGAAGAAATCCTGGCGCAGGAAGATTTCGAGGAAAAGATGGAACTGATATTCAAGGCTGCCAAGGCGCACCAGTATCATCTGTATCTCATCATCGATGAGTATGACAACTTCACGAATGTCATACTCAACGAACGTGGTGAGAAAGTGTATCATGCGATTACCCATGCCGACGGCTTTTATCGTGATGTCTTCAAGAAGTTCAAGGGTAATTTTGAGCGTATCTTCATGATGGGTGTGAGCCCTGTAACTCTGGATGATGTGACGAGTGGATTCAATATAGGTTGGAATATTTCTATCAAACCTGAGTTTGATGAGATGCTTGGTTTCTCTACCACTGATGTGGTGGAGATGTTTACCTATTATAAGAAGCATGGTAGTATTCCTGCCGATAGTGATATTGATGCCATCGTTAATGATATGAAGCCATGGTATGATAACTATTGCTTCGCTAAACAGGCATTGAAGAAAAAGACTCGTATGTTTAATTGTGATATGGTTCTTTATTACCTTCGCAATTATATGGATGCCGGATGTCCGCCAGAAGAGATGATTGACCCGAATACCCGTACCGATTACGGCAAGATGAAGAAACTGTTGCAGTTTGACAAGCTGGATGGAGAGCGTAAGGGCATTATCCGCAAGATAGCAGAAGAGGAGCAGATTGTTACCCAGCTTTATGAGTCGTTTTCTGCGTATCAGATTCCAAAGGCAGAGATATTCCCAAGTCTTCTGTTCTATTATGGCATGTTGACCATCAAGGGAACTCGTGGTTCCAAGCTCATTCTGGGCATTCCGAACAATAATGTCCGCAAGCAGTATTATGGTTATCTGGAAGAAGAGTATCAGGCGAAGGCTTATGTGGATGTCAACCAGCTCACCGATTACTATTATGACATGGCATACGATGGTAAGTGGGAAGAAGGATTGCGCTTCATGGCAGATGCCTATGCCAAGGTTTCATCGGTGCGTGATGGCATTGAGGCTGAGCGAAACCTGCAGGGATTCTTCATGGCTTATCTGAATCTGAATGATTATTATATCACGGCTCCAGAGTTGGAGTTGAATCATGGCTATTGTGATTTCTTCCTTTTGCCAGACCTTACCCATTATGCCAGTCAGCATAGCTACATTCTGGAATTGAAGGTTCTTTCTAAGAAAGATTTCTCTGCGATAGTTGAAGATGAGTTTACGGAAGATGGCAAGCCTATGACCAAGGCCGAGAAACAGTGGCGTGAGGCTGTAGAACAGATTCATCGATATGCTGAGGCTCCAAGGGTTGAGGCTTTGCGCCAAGGCACAAAACTCCATCTCATCATCATGCAGTTTGAGGGGTGGGAACTTAAACGGATGGAAGAAGTATGAAATCAATGAAACGACTCTATATTATCTTAATAGTACTACTTAGTAGTATGCTTCTTCTGGATTCATGCACCCAGAAGAAGATGGTGATTGGTGTGTCGCAATGTTGCGGCGGAGTTTGGCGCGAGAAGGTGAATAATGAGATGCGACTGGCGCAGTATCAATATAAGAATGTGGATTTGCTGTTTACTACTGCAGAGAATGACGGGCAACGCCAGGCTCGCCAGATAGACAGTATGATAGCCAGGAAGGTAGATCTTATCGTTGTTGCTCCTGATAACGTGAATGATGTAACACCTGCCATCGAGCGAGCTTATCGTGCGCATATCCCGGTTATTCTCTTCGACAGAAAGGTAAAGACAACCCATTATACTGCTTCCATCGGTGGCGATAATGTAGAAGCGGGTAGGGAAGTAGCACGCTTTCTTGCCAGTAAACTGGATGGAAAAGGTACCGTTGTTGAGATTACGGGCTTGAAGGATGCTTCCCCTGTCATTGAGCGCCATCGTGGTTTCCACGAGGTGATGAAGAATTATCCGGGAATCAAGGTGGTTACCCTAGAAAGCAACTGGAAGATGGAGCGTGCCCAGGAGTTATTGAAGCAATATCTGGATAAGGGCGGACATGCGGATGGCGTGTTCGGACATAGCGACTTGGGTGCCATAGGAGCCTTTCTGGAAGCAGAGAGACGAGGCATTGATAAGCAGATACTGATAGTAGGCATTGATGGATTGCCTGGAGAATGGGAAGGAGTGGATAGAGTGAAGAGAGGACAGTTTGCAGCTTCTTATGTCTATCCTACCCAGGGCGAAAAGATTATGGGATTGGCGATGAATATCCTTCAGGGTAAACCCTATAAGAAGAATAATGTGATGAAATCATTTCTTGCTACCCAGGAAAACTGCGATGCCATCGCCCTACAATATCAGGATTTGGAAGCCAAGATGAAGAATCTGGATCAGATTTCTGACAGTCTTGATTCTTATTCAGAGGTTTCCCGTATTCAGAAATGGATGATTATTGTTGCCATCGTCATCGTATTGGTTCTGCTCTTTGTCATCTACTATATATATAAGGTATATAGAAAGAAGCTGCAGAAACAGAAAGCCGTGGCTCGTGGATTCATCGAGAACAAAGAGGGCTGGGCTGCTGAACTGAATCATCTGGATGAGAGTGATCGTTACTTCATGGATCGTTTCAAGAAGAAAATCCTTGAGAATATGGGCAATGCTGATATGAAGATGGATGATTTGGGAGCCCAGATGCAGTTGAGCAAGGTGCAGCTCTATCGCAAGGTGAAGGCTATGACAGGAAAAACGCCTGCCGAGCTCCTGAAAGAGATGCGCCTGCAGAGAGCCTATACCCTCTTGCAGCAAACAGACAAGACAATCTCTGAAGTTTCGGCAGAAGTAGGCTTTGCGTTACCGGGCTATTTCTCTTCCTGTTTCAAGAAGCAGTTTGGAGTTCTTCCTACCGATTTTAGAAATGAACAGGCATCTAAAAAGAAATAGTTTTCTAACTCCTTTAAAATAAGTATTTTAAAATCGTGGCGTAAGATTCGAAAATCGTTTCATGTAACATAATTACTGTTGCAGGAACGATTTTTTTTATTTATGTTACCATTCTTTGCCTAATTTTGCGGCAGAAATTAAAATAAAACAATTTTGAAACTTAAAACGTTAGAAATAGTATGAACAATCTTTCAAGATTACTGATGAGCTCTGCGCTCTGTACTGTTTGCACCGTAGCTAGTGCACAACAGGTAAATGTAAATGGCATTGTGAAAGATGCTGCTGGTGAGACAGTCATTGGTGCATCTGTCATGGTGAAAGGCACAAAGACTGGTACTGTTACCGACTTTGATGGTAACTTTCATGTAGAATGTGCTCCTGGTTCCACACTTGTTATATCTTATATTGGATATAAGACGCAAGAAGTAAAGGCTTCAGACAATATGGTGGTAACACTTCAGGAAGATGCCAACGACTTGCAGGAAGTGGTTGTAACAGGTTATACCACTCAGAAGAAGGCTGACTTGACCGGTTCCGTGGCTGTGGTTTCAACCAAGAACCTGAAGACAAGTTCAGAGACTGACCCAATGCGTGCTTTGCAGGGTCGTGTTCCTGGTATGACTGTTACTACTGATGGTTCTCCTATTGGTTCTGGAACCGTGCGTATTCGTGGTATCGGTTCTTTCAACTCTTCTCAGGACCCTCTTTACATCATAGATGGTGTGCCTACCACTATGGCATTGAATACCCTCAATACAAATGATATTGAGAGTATGCAGGTTTTGAAGGATGCCGCTTCGGCTTCTATCTATGGTTCCCGTGCATCGAATGGTGTCATCATCATCACCACCAAGAAAGGTAAGAAGGGTAGCAAGGTTGCTGTTGACTTCTCTGCCAACCTCACTGCACAGTTCTATTCCAACCAGTCGAAGATGAAGCTGATGAACTCCAGCCAGTATGCTACTGCGATGGCTCAGGCAGCCCTGAACGATGGACTCGATCCTGTAGCTTATGCTGCCAACTACGGCATCGACTTGAATGCGGCCTCTGGAACTCCAATCACCGTTTGGAATCCTGCTACCAACCAGTATCAGAACTATACGATCAATGGTCGATATGATGGCTACATCAATGCCAAGAAGACCATGCGATTCTCAGATACCGACTGGCTCGATGAAATCTCTCGCACAGGTTTCTCGCAGAACTACGACCTCTCTGTATCTCATGCCAATGACAAGCATAGCGCCATGTTCTCCTTGGGATACAAGAACAATGAGGGAGTCTTGAAATATACCGACTTCGAGAATATCTCAGCTCGTTTGAATACCTCTTGGAATTTGAACAAGATTGTTACCGTAGGCGAGAATGTAACATTGACTTATACCTCTCAGGTAGATTGCCATCCGATGGAGAATGCCTTGAAGATGCCTTCTATCGTTCCGGTTTACGAAGAAGATGGCAAGACCTTCGCTGGTCCAGTGGGTAGTATGGCCGACCGTCAGAACCCTTGTCGTGAGCAGTATCAGAACCGCAACAACCACCTCGACTACTGGCGCATCTTCGGTAATGCTTTTGTAGAATTGAAGCCTGTCAAGGGATTGACCCTGCGTTCTAACTTCGGTTTGGATTTCAAGACATCGTTTATCAATGCGATGACGAATACTTATCATTCCGATATTGTCAACAATGACATCGCCAAGACAACGCTCTCGAATAACAATGAGACTAACTGGACATGGTCTAACACAGCCCAGTACGTTACCCAGATAGGCAAGCACAATATCGATGTACTCGGTGGTATGGAATTTTCCAAGCAGTCGGTTATCGATTTCTCAGCCTATTCAGAAGGCTATGCGCTGGAAGATAAAGATTATATGTGGCCAAATGCTGCAACAGGAACGATGCGTAACTCGGGTGCAAAGGTAGGCTATCGCCTGGCTTCTTTCTTTGGAAAGGTGAACTACAACTGGGATGATCTCCTCCTGGCTTCCTTCACTATCCGTCATGATGGTTCATCACGTTTCGGTAAGGCTCATCGCTGGGGTACTTTCCCTGCTGCATCCCTCGGCTTCCGATTCTCCAATCTTCTGAAGAAGGATTGGTTGGATGATGCCAAGCTGCGACTCTCTTGGGGTCAGACGGGTAACCAGGCTATCGACAACAATGCACAGTTTGGTCTTTATGTAGTGGATTACGGATTAGACCGTGTAACCTCTACTGCATACGACCTCTTCCTGCAAGGTTCAGGTACCTTCCCTTCTGGTTATCGTGCCACACAGTTGGCTAACCCTAACTTGAAATGGGAGGCTGCTACCCAGTATAACGTAGGTTTGGATTACACCCTGTTTGGCAACACCCTCTATGGTACAGTGGATGCCTATATTAAGAATGTGAAGGATATGTTGATTAATCCTGCTTATCTGGGTGCAACTGGTGAAGGTGGAAATTCATGGCAGAATGGTCCTTCGCTCCGCAACTGGGGTATGGAGTTCACCGTGGGCTATCGCAAGACCTTGGCTAATGGACTTGGCATCGACGTGAACGGCAATCTGGATTTCTTCCGCAACAAGGTTACTTATTTGCCAGCAACAACAACAGGTGCTTACGCTCACACATCTACGGAAAACCTGGTGCAGAGTGGCAAGTCTTATGGTTCTATCGTAGGTTATGTAGCCGATGGAATTTTCCAGAATCAGGAAGAAGTAGATAAGTCTGGACAGCCAAACGCACGTGTCGGTGGATTGAAATACAAGGACTTAGATGGTAAAAATGGAATTACTTCAGATGACCAGACTTGGATTTTCGACCCTGTGCCAGCCTTCTCTTATGGTTTGAATATTGCTCTCAACTACAAGGGCTTTGATTTCAGTATGTTCTGGCAGGGTGTCTATGACCAGGATGTGTATAACAACCAAAAGTTCCAGACCGACTTCTGGGCTATTACTGATGGTGGTTCTAACAAGGGTACCCGTTTGCTCGATGCTTGGAATACCAACAATACCGGTTCTTCTATCCCACGTCTGAGCACCATGAACACAGCCGATGAGGGTCGTGCTTCCTCTTACTACGTTGAGAATGGATCTTACTTGAAGTTGCGTACCTTGCAGGTGGGTTACACCATCCCAAGCAGCATCCTCTCTAAGTTGAAGATGACAAGTGCCCGTGTCTATCTCTCAGGTCAGAATCTTTTGACCATCAAGAGCAATAGCCTGACCTGTTCAGACCCAGAGAATCCAAACTGGAACTATCCGCTTTCAACATCCGTATCATTCGGACTTCAGGTAGGTTTCTAAAATGTTTCATATTTTTAAAGAGAATTCTAAGATGAAAAAGTTATATACAATGGTGCTTGCAGCAGCACTGATAGGAACATTCACCAGTTGTGATGATTTCCTGGATTACACCCCAACAGCTGTGGTTGATGAAGACAAGGCTTTCAGCGAGCCAGACAAGATGGTAAACAGTGCCTATGCGATGTTGGGCGACTGTTGGTATTCTTACCCATTCAACCTTTGGCCATACGGCGACCTTTCTTCAGACGATTGTTTGAAGGGTGGCGGTGGCACCGGTGATACCGGTTATCACGATGTGGAGATCTGGAGTACCTTGACCTCTACTAAGGGCGAACTCGACGAGTTATGGTATCGTCTCTATTGTGCCGTTTCCCGTTGCAACCGTGCCTTGGTTTCTTTGCAGCAGAATGGTGAGAGCACACTGGGTGCTGAGCTAACCAAGCAGCGTGAGGCTGAGGTTCGCTTTCTCCGTGCTCATTTCTATTTCAAGTTACTTACCATGTATCGTCAGATACCTTGGATAGACGAGAAGGTTTATGAGGATAAAACCACAGAGAGCATATCAAACACTCAGTTTACTTACGAGGAATTGTGGAAAAAGGTGATAGCCGACTTCCAGACAGCATACGATGTACTTCCTGCTAAGCAGAAGGATGGCGGTCGTGTCAACAAGATTGCTGCCGCAGGTTATCTGGCTAAGTGTTATCTTACCATTGCCTGGGGTGATGGCTATGAGGCAACCGATGGTGTTGACCATATTAATAAGGAGTATATGCAGAAGGTTGTCGAATATACTGATGTGGTGAAGAATTCTGACTATGGTTACATGGCAGACTTCGGCGACATCTTCCTGCCTGACAATAAGAACAGCAAGGAGTCAGTTTTTGCTGTCCAGGCTTCCGACTATAGCGAGGACCATACCACCTTCGGACGTGGCAACTGGTCTAACGTGCTGAATGGCTGTTGGGGTATGTGGTCTTGCGGATGGGATTTCCACAAGCCTTCACAGGACCTGGTGAATGCCTTCAAGACCAAGAACGGACTTCCTGAGTTTGATGACTACAACAAGACTTGTGATTATCCTGTAAACGGTAAGCCTAATAGTCAGAAATGGGATCCACGTTTGTTCCATACTGTAGGAATGCCTACCTTCCCATATAAATATGAGTCAGAACACACGATGACTACAGCCAACTCTCGTACACCAAACGTTTACGGTTACTATACCTCTCTGAAGGAAGTACCACAGCGTTCAAAGGGTGAAACTTACAATGGCTCTTGGCAGGCGTTTGCGATGAACGACTATGTGCTCCGTTATAGCGATATCATGTTGATGCGTGCTGAGGCTTTGATAGAGTTAGGCAATTTGGAAGAGGCTCGTACCATTATTAATGATATCCGTCAGAGAGCCAAGAATTCTGTGGATAAGCATATTGAATATGCCAAGGATCAATGTGATATAGCCCTCTATCCGGAGTCTTATTTCCAGGATAAGGAGACGGCAAGAAAGTGTCTTCGCTGGGAGCGTCGTCTGGAAATGGCTATGGAGAACGGCCGCTTCTTCGACTTGCGCCGCTGGGGCATTGCTTCTGAGACACTGAACAAGTATTTCGAATCTGAGAAGAAAGATCAGTATGGAGAGCAAACATACGCACAATACTTGAAGGATGCCAAGTTCACACCGGGCAAGAACGAGTTCTATCCGGTTCCATATAACCAGCTGTATTACATTCCTGGTCTTTATAAGCAGAATAAGGGATATGAGTAATTACCTATCGGTATTTTTAGATAATAATTTCAGAAACTTAGACAATGAAAAAGATATTTATTTCAGCGCTTGTCGCTCTTTGCGGTTTTACCGCCAGTTATGCCCAGCAGGCTTCCTTTTTGAGCAATAATCACTGTCTCTATCGCATCAGCCAGGAGAGCCAGAACCAGAAGTGTCTCTTGCTCCCTGTGCAGGAAAATGCAGAGATGGCAAATATTAAGGTGATAGCCAACAACAAACAGGTGAAAGCCTTCAATGTGAAGTTGGCTAAAGACCACGTAGATTATTACGTGCCTCTCTATATGAATGAGTTTGCCGGTTTGAAGGGCCTGGCTCTCGATATCCATGTCAATGGCGATTATAGCAAGGAGGGTTTGAACGCCCTCACTTGCTGGGAGAACATGAAGTTCTCTGATACTTTCGATATGAAGAATCGCGAGCAGTATCGTCCGGATTTCCATCACACTCCTGCTTACGGATGGATGAACGATCCTAATGGTATGTTCTATAAGGATGGCGTATGGAATCTCTATTTCCAGTATAATCCTTACGGATCACAGTGGGAGAATATGACCTGGGGACATTCTACATCTACCGACTTGGTACATTGGAAGTTCCAGGGTGCCCCTATCCAGCCAGATGCAATTGGTACCATTTTCAGCGGTTCTGCCGTTGTGGATAAGAATAATACCGCTGGTTTGGGCAAGGGTGCTGTTGTGGCTCTCTACACTTCGGCTGGTGAGAACCAGACACAGAGCATGGCTTACAGTACAGATAACGGCAAGACCTTTACCAAATATGAGGGGAATCCGATCATCACCAGCAATGTGCCTGATTTCCGTGACCCTCACATGTTCTGGAACGAGGATATCAAGAAGTGGAATATGATTCTGGCTGCCGGTCAGCACATGGAAATCTATTCTTCAGATAACTTGAAAGATTGGAAATACGAAAGCTCTTTTGGTGAGAAGTATGGCAACCACGGTGGTGTTTGGGAATGCCCAGACCTGATGAAGTTGAAGGTTCGTGGCACCGATAAGGAGAAGTGGATGCTCATCTGCAACATCAACCCTGGCGGTCCATCCGGTGGTTCAGCAACCCAGTATTTCGTAGGTGATTTCGACGGACACAAGTTTACTTGCGAAAGCAAGCCTGAGGTGACCAAGTGGATGGATTACGGAAAGGATCATTATGCTACAGTTACCTTTGATAACGCACCAGAGGGTCGCCACGTGGCTATTGCCTGGATGAGCAACTGGCAGTATGCCAACCAGGTTCCTACCCAGCAGTACCGTTCAGGCAACTCTATTCCTCGCGACTTAGGTCTCTTCGAGTATAAGGGTGAAACTTATTGCAGCGTGGTTCCATCTCCAGAGATGACAGCAGCAAGAAGCAAGAAGGCAGGCAAGAAACTCACAGAATCTTGCGAGATGGTTGTGAATCTGAAGGGAAATGCTACTATCACTTTGAGCAACGACAAGGGCGAGAAGGTAGTAATGAACTATGATGCCAAGACAGAAACTTTCTCAATGAATAGAACCAAGAGTGGCAAGATAGATTTCAGCAAGGACTTTGCTGCTGTCACCAAGGCTCCAACCTATGGCAAGATTAGCCAGCTGCGCATCTTCATCGACAAGAGCAGCATCGAGGCTCTTGATGCTGACGGCAAGATGTCCATGACCAATCTCGTGTTCCCAAGCAAGCCTTACAACAAGGTTACTGTAAAGGGAAAGGGTAAGTATCAGGTTTACGACATCAAGTAACCTCATCTGTTAAGAACTGAATCTATAAGATAATTGTTTCTTAGCGTGTTACTGATGTAACAATGCAACAAAAATGGTAGCCGATGAACGATATTTTATAATGCTATATACCGTTTATCGCTACCTTTGCACCAGCAAAATAGAAACAATAACGCTAACAATTATGAATAAATCATCAAAGTTATCAATCATCCCGGTGATGCTCTGTTTCTTCGCCATGGGATTTGTAGATTTGGTAGGTATTGCCTCCAACTACGTAAAGGAAGATCTCAACCTCAATGATGCAACAGCCAATCTGTTCCCATCGCTGGTATTCTTCTGGTTTCTCATCTTCTCGGTTCCAACAGGAATCTTGATGAATAAAATAGGTAGAAAGAAGACAGTGCTCCTGTCTTTGCTCGTTACCGTTATCTCACTCCTTTTGCCCATCTTTGGCGAAAACTTTGAGCTGATGCTCGTGTCGTTCTCATTGCTCGGCATCGGAAATGCCTTGATGCAGACCTCCCTGAACCCGCTGGTTTCAGTGGTGACATCAGGCAGGAATCTTGCTTCTACTTTGACTTTTGGTCAGTTCGTGAAGGCGATAGCTTCCTTCCTGGCTCCATACATTGCTATGTGGGGCGCCATGGCAAGCATTCCAACCTTCGGTTTGGGCTGGAGAATCCTCTTCCCAATCTATATGGTTATCGGAATCGCAGCTACCTTCTTCCTGGCTGGTACACCTATCGAGGAGGAGAAAAACGAGGGTAAGGCGTCTGGCTTTGGCGAGTGCTTCAAGTTGCTCGGCAAACCTATCGTGCTGCTTTCCTTCATCGGTATCATGTGTCATGTAGGCATCGATGTGGGTACCAATACCACAGCTCCTAAAATTCTGATGGAGCGTCTGGGATGGACACTAAACGAGGCTGCCTTCGCTACATCGCTCTACTTCATCTTCCGTACCATCGGATGTTTCACCGGTACCGTTTTCCTCCGCATGATGAAGACCCGCACTTTCTTCGTCATCAGCGTAGTGATGATGGCTCTGAGTATGATAGGCATGTGGGTAGGCGAGAGCAAGATGATGCTTTATATCGCCATCGCCCTGGTGGGATATGGCAACTCTAACGTGTTCTCCATGATTTTCTCTCAGGCACTTCTTGCCATGCCTGATAAGAAGAACGAGGTGAGTGGACTGATGATCATGGGACTCTTCGGTGGAACCATCTTCCCATTGATTATGGGCTTTGCCAGCGATACTTGGAATCAGGCTGGTGCTGTGGCTGTCATGGCTGTGGGAGTCGCTTATCTCTTCACTTATATCCGCAAGTTATAATAAAAATCATCCGCAATCGTTTATATCGTATATAATAAGGTGTAATTATGGAAACAAAGAATTTGAATACAAAATATTGTGTAGGTTTGGGCGAAATCCTCTTTGATGTTCTCCCTAGTGGTTCTCAACTCGGCGGTGCTCCTGCCAACTTCGCTTACCACGCAGGTCAGCATGGTTTGCATTCTGTAGCCGTGAGTGCTGTGGGCAAGGATGCCCTGGGCGACACAGCCCTTCGCATTCTCGATGAGAAGAAGTTGAAGTATGTAATGCCTGAGGTAGATTATCCTACCGGTACTGTTCAGGTGCAGCTTGATAAGGAGGGCGTTCCGACTTACGATATCAAGCAGGGTGTAGCCTGGGATAATATCCCGTTCACCAGTGATATCAGGGAGATTGCTGTCAATGCTGGAGCTGTATGCTGGGGTTCTCTGGCTCAGCGCAGTGAGGTTAGCCGTAAGACCATCTATACGTTCCTCGACCATACTCCAGAGGATTGTCTGAAGATTTTCGACATCAATCTTCGTCAGAACTTCTATACTCCTGAGGTGATTACCGAGAGCTTGAAACGCTGCAATGTGTTGAAGATCAATGATGAGGAGTTGATTACCATCGGACGTCTCTTTGGTTATCCAGGTTTGGATATCGAGAACAAGTGCTGGCTGATTCTCGGCAAGTATAATCTCGATATGCTCGTGCTGACCTGCGGTGTAAACGGCAGCTATGTCTTCGCTCCGGGTGTGAAGTCATTCCAGGAGACTCCAAAGGTTGAGGTGGCTGATACCGTAGGTGCTGGCGACAGCTTTACCGGTACATTCTGTGCCAGCATCCTGAAGGGAAAGAGCATTCAGGAGGCTCACGAACTTGCCGTTAAGGTGAGTGCCTACGTTTGTACCCAGAATGGAGCGATGCCTCAGATTCCTGAGGAATACACCCGTTAACCCCGCTTCCCCTATTGGGTATATAACAATATAAGATGATAGGTTTAAAGAATAGTTGAGTTAAAGTTAATGTTAGTTAGTAAGCTGCATCCTGTTTGCGAAGAATGGGTGCAGCTTTTTCATTTTCAGAAATACAATCTCTCAATTACAATAAATAACCCCCTAAAATGGTAAAATGATGCCCCAAAATGGCAGAAATGAATAAAAAGATAACGTTTTCATTAAAAATATTATAAAAGAGTTGCAGATTAATAGATTATTTTGTACTTTTGCATCTAAAATATTAGTAGAACATTAAAAATATAGATGTTATGAAAGACTTAGATTGGTCTAATTTGTCATTTGGCTATCGCCAGACTGACTACAATGTTCGCTGTTACTATCGCGACGGCAAATGGGGCGAAATAGAAGTTTGCTCTGATGAGTATTTGAAATTGCACATGGCTGCAACCTGCCTGCACTATGGTCAGGAGGCATTCGAGGGCCTGAAGGCTTACCGTTGCCCAGACGGCAAGGTGCGCGTGTTCCGTATGGACGAGAACGCTGCCCGCTTGCAGAGCACATGTCGTGGTATCATGATGCCAGAGGTGCCTACAGAAATGTTCGAGGAAATGGTGAAGAAGGTGGTTCGCCTCAACCAGGAGTGGATTCCTACCTACGAGAGTGGTGCTACGCTCTATATCCGTCCGCTGCTCATCGGTACAAGTGCTCAGGTGGGTGTTCATCCTTCTAAGGAGTATTGCTTCCTTATCTTCGTAACTCCAGTGGGTCCATACTTCAAGGGTGGATTCTCTACCAACCCATACGTCATCATCCGTGATTTCGACCGCTCTGCTCCTCTCGGAACTGGTATCTATAAGGTAGGTGGTAACTACGCTGCTTCCCTCAGAGCCAACAATATCGCTCACGAGAAGGGTTATGCATGCGAGTTCTATCTTGATGCCAAGGAGAAGAAATACATGGATGAGTGTGGTGCTGCCAACTTCTTCGGAATCAAGAATAATACATACGTTACTCCTAAGAGTACATCTATCCTCCCTTCTATCACCAACAAGAGTCTGATGCAGTTGGCTGAGGATCTCGGTATGAAGGTAGAGCGCCGACAGATTCCTGAGGATGAGCTGGATACTTTCGAGGAGGCTGGTGCTTGCGGTACTGCTGCCGTAATCAGTCCTATCAGCTACATTGATGACTTGGATACAGGCAAGCGCTACAACTTCGGTGAGAAGCCAGGTCCTATCTCTAAGCACCTCTATGATACGCTCCGCGGAATCCAGTATGGTACTGTAGAGGACAAGCACGGTTGGACAACCGTAGTTATTGAGTAATCAATGACTTCTTTATTGCGTAAAAACCAATATTAGAAATATAATTATGATCAGGGCACTTTGAGGAGTTCACGCTCCTTGGAGTGCTTTTTTTATTTCTTTTTATGCCTGGGGGTTAACAGAGTTAACAGTTAACAGCTGTTTTTTCGATACTCCCCCTCGCGCGTACCTTATTATAATATAATATATATATACTTATTTTTATATGTGTGTGGGGGGGTACCATGCATTTTTGGGGTGTTAACTGTTAACCTGTTAACCCCTCGCTCTTTTTTCCCCGTTTCTATGCTTTGCGGGGCATAAGTCATAGAGTTGCGGGGGAAGAAGCTATGAGTTAGGATTCTTAACACATTTCAGCATCATAAAAGCCTCATGAAAAGCTACATGATAAGCCTCATGATAGCCCTCATTTAAGCCTCTGCCCCGTCATCATTTATGCCACAGCCCGGTCTTCATTTATGCCTCAGCCCGGTCTTCATTTAAGCCTGAAAAACTGAAGAAAAGCCTCTTATTTTGCTACTGGGAATACGTAATATTCTCTGTCTACATCGTAATCCAGAACCCACTGGTCAATCATCACATTATCGTCTAAAGCCTTGATGGTAACGTTATGGCTGCCGTCAGGCAGCGTAACATAGAAACTCTTCAGCGTCTGGCCGCGCCACAGGTCAAACTTCCAGTCCTTTGAGTTGTAAACCTCCTTCAGCTGGCAGATTACCGGTTCGCCACGGTCTATGCTCACACTCACCCTCATGTTCTTTACAGCGTTGAGGAAGCAAGGAATTGCGGCGATGGTGAAACGCGCATCACCGCTCTTGTCGCAGTAGAAATCATAGCTCAGACTGGCTCCCTTCGGCAATTTCACAGCCTTGCCGCTGTGGCCTAAAAGCGGACGGACGGTAATCTTCTCGGCTCCTCTTATGGCAGCCTGGGCAAGCGGCGATTCAGTAGCCTTGCTCCATTCGTAGGCATTCTTGGCAATGATGTCGCCGGTAACTACAGAGAGCGGCTTGAGATCATTGCTGCGGTCGAAGGCATCAGCTTTCAGCCGCTTGATGTCGGCAGCAGGCAGTGCGCCCGGAATCTGCGGAGCCTGCATCTCTGTACCGTTGGTAAGGATGAAATTCTTCCATTTGCCGTTTCTGATGCGACTGTAGTAGGCATTGAGCTGCTTCAGTTTGTTGTAAGCATCGATGCTCACAGCTGCTGCAGCCTTCGCCTCATCGTCTTTATTAAACAGTCCCGGACGGGCGATGTGTCTTGCTTCCTGTGCCTCCAGCTCCTTTTCGGCTACGAAGGCAGCCAGGAATATCGGATATTTTACTACCTCGAAGAAACCGTCTTTCTGGTTCTGAGGCAGCATGCGTTCGATGGATTCAGTCTTCGCCTTCAACAGGTCGTAGCGGTAGAGGAAACGCTCCAGTTCGTTGCCGAATTCGCCTGAATGAAACTCAGTATCGCCGTAAGGCATCGCCATATAAGCGGAATGGCGGATGCTGGTAAGACGGTAATATTCTTCCATCAGAGGCATGATTTTCTTGCCCGTAATGGCGCCAAAGAAGGCGTTGAGAGTGTTCTGGATATACGTCTTGCAACCTGCTTTCAGGGCATTTTTATTCCACGCCAGGTTCATCATCATGGCTAGCTGGAAGGTTGACTGCTTCGGATTGGTAATGTTGGCTATCCAGGCACAGTCTTCGTCGTTGTGAGCGGCAGAGCGGTGCGATTTGCCGTGCTGGGCATTCTTGCTCTCCAGATAATCCTTGCTGTTGAGCATTTCGAGCAGCAGACCCGGCGAGAGATTGCTCATCTCCATCTGTGCATCCGAGCATACCAGCTTCACATTCTCGATGGTTTTGCGGTGTTTCTTCTTGTGCTTCTTGCCCACGAACTCCGTCACCTTATAGTTTTCCGCCACGCAGATGTCGAAACTGTCTACCACAGCCTTGTTGTAAGCAGCCTCGTGCCTGCCGTCTACCTGCCACAGCGTATTGGCTCTCAGGCGCAGCATCAGTCGGGCGATGCGGCTGTAGTTCTGTGGTTTCATCCACTGGCTGTTGTTCAGGGCAAGTCCTCTGAATTCTATTCTCGGAACCTCTATCCACTGCTGGTCTACGGGTGTATAGAGACTCTTGCGCTGAGCAGGCTGCAGGTCGTTCCATGCCGCCAGAGGCGAAACGCCAGCCAGCTCAGAGAGTTTCATGATGGCGTAAGCCGTTCCGCGGGCGTTGCTTCCGATAACGATGAGTTTCCCTTTCCTCGTACCGATGTAGAAAGCATCCTTTGCGGTGATAATAAGATGCAGCGGCGCACCGAGTTTTTCTACTGCCGAAAACTCCTTGTTGGTGAGCTGGTCGAGCTGGTAAATCTGTATCGGAGCACCTGATTTTTCTTTCGCATCGAATCCGGTTACGGCTTTCATATCGCCCGTAAACTCTTTGAGGGCAATTTTTACTACCGGCGAAATGATAGAGTTGGTGGTATAAGATACTCTTCCGTAGCCGTCGGTCCAGTAAACGTTGGGTGCTGCGGTCTGAGTTTCCGTCTTCTTCACTTTGGTTTCGGTCAGCGCGTTGGCATTCAGGCTAGAGAAGCAGGCCAGAGCCAAGGCTACGCCTAATATAATCTTTTTATATTTCATTTTTCTTCCGTTTTTGTCTGTTCGGTTGTAGATTCGCTTTTTGCTGAAACTACACATTTCTGCAATTTGCAAAGATACATAAAAGTGTTTAATATCTGAAATTATTTAGTTTTTATTTGCTTATTACATTATTTATTGTTACTTTTGCACCAAATAAATAAAAAGAAATGATGACATTATATCCAAAATTGATTGAAGAGGCGCTTGCTACGGTGATTTATCCAGGCACCAAGAAGAACCTCATAGAGAGCGAGATGCTGGCAGATACGCCTAGCATCAATGGTATGAAGGTGAAGGTGGTTCTTCTCTTTCCTCGTGATACGGATCCTTTCCTCAAGAGTACGGTAAAGGCGGCTGAGGCTGCCATCCATTATCATATTTCGAAAGAGGTAGAGGTGGAAATCGTTACTGAGTTCAAGTCGGCTCCTCGTCCTGAGGTGGGAAAGATGCTGCCACAGGTAAAGAACGTCATCGCTGTGAGCTCTGGTAAGGGTGGAGTAGGTAAGAGTACGGTTTCTGCCAATCTCGCCATCGCACTGGCTAAGTTGGGCTATAAGGTAGGTTTGCTCGATACGGATATCTTCGGTCCTTCCATGCCTAAGATGTTCGGTGTGGAGGAGGAGCGTCCTTATTCTGTTCACAAGGACGGCAGAGACCTCATCGAACCTGTCGAAAAATATGGCGTGAAGCTCCTGAGTATCGGTTTCTTCGTAAGTCCTACTACGGCTACCTTGTGGCGTGGCGGTATGGCTTGCTCTGCCCTGAAGCAGCTGATTGCTGATGCTGACTGGGGTGAGTTGGATTACTTTATCCTTGATACGCCTCCTGGCACAAGCGATATTCATCTTACGCTGCTCCAGACGCTTTCCATTACGGGTGCAGTGATTGTAAGTACGCCTCAGCAGGTGGCGCTTGCCGATGCGAGAAAGGGTATTGACATGTATCAGAATGATAAGGTGAATGTGCCTATTCTCGGACTTATCGAGAATATGGCTTACTTTACGCCTGCCGAGCTGCCTGAGAACAAGTATTATATCTTTGGTAAGGAGGGGTGCAAGAACCTCGCTAAGGAAATGAATGTGCCTCTGCTCGCCCAGATTCCTATCGTTCAGAGCATCTGCGAGGGTGGTGATGATGGTGCGCCTGCTGCTACCAAGGTTGATTCCATCACTGGGCAGGCATTCCTCAGCCTTGCTCAAAGCGTAGTAACGGTGGTGAATCGTAGAAATGCCGAGAAGGCTCCAACCAAGATCGTAAGTACACACTAAGTAAAAAAGGCTAGGACTACCTGAGGGCAGTCCTAGCCTTTTTTAGTTTATAGTTGAAAGTTTATAGTTTATAGCAATCTTGAGAACGGCTAAGCCCTATTAACTATTAACTTTTAACTATTAACTTATTTACCAGGAGTTAACAGGTTAACAGTTAACAGCCCATTTTTTATAGTTTATAATTTATAGTTTATAGTTTATAGGGCTTAGCCGTTAGCAAGATTGCTATAAACTTTTAATTCTAAACTCTTAACTATCAACAATTTCTTCCGCCTCATCCTCTTCTTCTGCTACTTCGGCAGCAAGGTTTGCCTTGAGTCTTGCCGAGCGCAGTTGCTGTCTGAAAACCAGGCAGGTAGCGAGGAAATAGACGCCGGTTTGTATCCAGAGAGCTCTGAATTCCGGCAGAATATCTGAAAGCGAAGCGCCCATACTGCTGATTCTGAGGAACCCGCGGATGCCGAAAGTGGATGGGAAAACCCACGAAAATCCTTGCCAAAAGCCCGGAATATTGCTCAGTGGCCATGAAACTCCCGTCATAAAAAGCAATGGAACGGAGGTAAATACCACCAGAAGCATCACATTTTCACGATATCTTACCAGACACGACAGCATCAGACCGAAGAAAACGCACGAAAGAATGTAAGGAAGGAGGAAACCGAGAATAGTGGTCCACGTTACCATACTTACAAAACTGAACAGCTTAGGAACTACCAGCGTAAGATACATTCCCATCACGGCATAAACCATGAAATAAACCAATGCCTTGCCGAAAACAATGCGGAAAATACCGCCATAATGCTCGCTTACTGGTATGAGTTCGCGGTTTCTGTTGAGTTCTCTTGATGTTCCCGCTGCCATTCCTATGCCCAGCAGCATCGTCTGCTGCAGGATAAGAACCAGCACAGCCGGCAGAATGGCATTTCCGTAACCTCCTGTCGTGTTGAATATCGGAACCTCATCAAAGGCGAGCGGCTCGGTGGTAATCTCGTCGTCTCTATCTGTAAATCCTCCTGCCTGTGTTATCTGGATGCCCGAGTTGATGTGACTGGCTACGGCCTGCGAGGTCTGATAAATCGCCTTATAGGTCAGCATCAGACTCATATCGCAGTAAACTCCCACATGCGCCTGTTCGCCCCGGTTCAGCTTCGTATCGAAGTCGGCAGGGAAGTAAAGAATTCCGTGAACCGCCTGTCTGCGCACCAGTTCCTTCGCCTCGTCTAGACTGTTGCAGTAATAGGTAGCCTTGGCGTCTGGCGAAGCATCATAATCGCGGATAAACTCGCGTGAACTGTGACTGTGGCTCAGGTCCACAATCGCCGTATCCACTTCTCTCACCACCTCGTTGTTGTAAATCCACGAGTAGAGCAGCGGATAACCCAGCGGCACCAGAATGCAGAAGATGAGCACACCCTCATCGCGGAAAACATTGCGCATTTCCGTCTTCCAGATGTAGCACATATCCCAGATGCCATTGATAATCTTATATAATAAACTACTTTTCTTCATTACGGTAAGTATTTATATACCAGCATTGCCTTCTTGATGTTCCAGATAGTGAGCATCGGCAGGGCACAGAACAGCACCATTGCGCCCCAGTGGAGCACAGCATCGCCCATCGGGAAACCATTGAAGATGTTTATCTGGTAAATCATATAATAGTGGCGCATCGGGAAAAGCTGGCCGATAGCCTGAATTGGAGAATCCATCGAGAAGAGCGGATAGGTGGCTCCGCAGATGGAGAAACTCACCACGCCCCACAACGAACAGATACTCATCGACATGCGCAATGAAGGCATCAGTCCGAAGGCAAAGATGCCGAAACACTGGCAGGAGAGTACGCTCAGAATGCCTAACAGGATGATAGGCAGCGCGCCGCCCGGATGTGGAAACTGTAAAACATAATAGATGTAGAATTCGAACAGCAGGAAGATGCTCAGGAAGATGAGCGTCTGTGGCAGCATCTTACCCGCAATGGCGAGATAAGGATTATTGCCTGCCATCCGCATCCAGTCTCTTGCCCGGTTGAACTTCAGTTCCGTACCTATAGAATAAGGTGTAATCAGGAAGATGAACAGCATGATGAGTCCCGGCACCATTACGCTCGAAAGATAATAGTTGTAGTTGGCGTATGGGTTACCTATCATGTGCAGATCCACGGCGATAGGCTGCAGGAAGGTCATGATTTCATCGTTCGTCTTTCCCAGTGCCGAAAGTTTCGCCATTCCTGCCGCCGCACCTCCCAGGGTAGAGATGGTTTTCAGATCGCGGAAGAGCAGGGAGCCGGCTGCCAGCGATACGCTGCTGTAATAGAATGAAATCTTAGGCTGCTTCTGGGCCATCAGGCCTGCCTCCGTTCCGTCAGGAATCAGCAGGAAGGCGTAGATTTCGTTCTTCTGGATAGCATGTCTTGCCTCTGCCATGTTCTCGTAGTGAGCCACTACCTTGGTGGTCTGGAAGGCATCGAGCTTATGCACCAGCTGGCGCGATGTGGCGGAGTTGTCCTGATCTACTATGCCCACAGGCATGTCGGTAGGCACTCCTCCCTTCATCAGCGTGGTGAAGAAAATCACCACCACGATGGGGAAGATGACCATGCAGAAGAGATAAATGGGATTCTTCCACATGATGCCGCATTCTCTGAGGGCTATATGATATAATTTCTTAAACATAGAACTTGTTTACTTTGAACATTGAACATTGAACATTGAACTTTATGATATGCTTAATTTCTCAAAATTTTATTGTAAACTCAAAGAAGAAAACTAATCATAAAGTTCAAAGTTCAAATCTCAAAGTTCAATGTTATTTAATGATGAGTGACATCCCCGGGCGCAATCCCTCAATCTTTGTGATAGGGCGGGCCTTCACCTCGAATGTCTTGCGGTCGTAGTCGCCATTATCCTTGGTTGCCTTCCAGGTAGCGTAAGAGCCCTGGTCTTTCAGGTAGTAAACCTTCATCTTGATGTCCTTGTTGAAGGCTGGAACGTAAGCGGTGAACTCATCGCCCTTGTTCAGACCCTTGAGATGGTCTTCGCGAACATTGAAGGTTCCCCACATATCGCTCATGATGGAGATGCTCATGATAGGAGAGCCGAGGCCTACAAGCTCGCCTACCTTAGGATAGACATTGCTTACCTCGCCCTCGCACTGGGCCACCTGAACGGTCTCTTTCAGAAGATTCTTCACTACATCCACAGCGCTTTTCGAAGCCTGGGTGTTGTTGGCAGCCATACGCTTCTCCTGCTCGCGGGCTCCGTTCTTCGCCATGTCATACTGACTTCTGGCAGCAGCCACCTGAGCCTCTGTAGCCTTATAGGCAGCGTAAGCCTCGTCGCGCTTCTGACCGCTGATTACACCCTCATTGAAGAGGTTCTGCATGCGGTCGTAGGTTTTCTTGGCGATGGTTGCGGCAGCTTCAGCCTGCTGAACCAACTGGTAAGCGCCCTGAATCTGTTCCTTGCGTGCACCTGCATCCGTCAGGTCCTTCATCGCCTCGGCTGCAGCGTTGGTAGCCTGGAGCATCTGTTCCTGCGATTTCATTTCCGGCACTTCGAGGATGGCGAGCGTATCGCCTACATGAACGTAATCGCCTTCCTGAACGCGAAGTTCTACTACGCGTCCTGGCAGTTTGCAGGATACTCTGTATTCTGATACTTCTACCTCGCCCTGAATGGTGTCATCCTTCTGTTCCAGGGTGAAAAAACCGATGACGCCTACGAGAATGACTACTGCTGTAAAACCGATTACAGCGAGCAATATGTTGTTATGCTGTGATTTCTTAGACATTTTGTTTAATCTGAATTTAAATTTGTTATTATTATTACTGCAGGATACCGAGTGCCTTGTTCAGCCCAACCTGAGTCAGCTTCACGTCGATTTCTGCATCAATCTTCTGGCTCTGCGCTTTCTGCCAGGCAGTCTGTGCAGCCATCACGTCGGTAACCTCCATCACGCCTTCCTTGAAACCGAGGTTGGCGCATCTCAGGTTCTCATCTGCACTGGCGATATTCTTCATTGCCATGTTGAGCTTCTTCTGGGCTTCCTTTACCTTAAACTGGCTTTGGGTAATCTGCAGATGAATCTTCTCTCTCGTATCATCCAGGTTCATCTGGGCGATATTGCTGGCAGCCTTGGCGGCTCTCACCTTGTAGGCGCCGTCGAACCAGTTCCATACCGGAACATGAACCATCACGCCTACGTTCCAGACTCCGGTAAACTTCTTCTGGAAACCATTGAATACGTTCGGGTTCGAAATCATGTAGCCGCCTGTCAGCATCACGTGAGGCAGATTGATGGCGCGAACCATATTGGTAGCTTCTTTAGAGATATCGAGCGCATTCTGCAGCATGCGGAGTTCCGGACGGGTGTTCATCGCTGAATCCTGTGCGGCTACTCTCTGCTGCTCGGTGTCAACAGGAGTTCCTGATAAAGCCAGGGTTTCCTTATCTTCATCGGCAAGTGTGATTTCCTGGTTCATCGGAATGCCGCAGAGCTGGCAGAGCAGCATCTTCGACAGCGCGAGTCCGTCTTCTGCCTGGGTAATCTGCATCTCAGCCTCGTTCACTTTCACGTCTACCTTCAGTCCGTCTGCCTTGGTGGCGACTCCCTGCTGAATCATCTTGTGAACATCCTCGTTCAGTTTCTTTACGAGGTCGCGGTAACTGATGGCGAGTTTCTGCTTCTGCTTCAGCGAAACGGCGAGCCAGTAGGCCTGGTCTATGCTGTAGAGCGTGCTCTGGGTCTGCTGGTCGAAATCATTCTCTGCAATCTGCTCTCCGATGTCGGCAATCTTGTTGGCTGCAATGATGGCTCCACCCATATAGATAGGTTGGCGAACCATCACGCTTCCTGCCCAGATATTGCGGGTGTCGGTGCGGAAAGCATCTACCAGTTTCTCTCCCAGCGCATTGCCTTGCTGCTGCAGGGGTCCCAGTTTCTCATTCATCAGTCCGCCTATCTGCTGCGCTATCTCCGGGGTAATCATTCCCTGACTTACAAGTTGGCTCATCAGATTGCTGGCTCCTCCCGATATTCCTCCGGTAACGGTAGAGCCGATATTGCTGAATGTTGATTTCTGACCGTCGTTCAGCAGCGAAATCTCCCTGCTGAACCATTCGTAACCGCCTAAAGCATCTACTTTAGGAAGATATTTGGTACGTGCCGATTTCTTCATGTTGTACGCCACGTCTTTCTTGAGCTTCGAGGCATTGAGCTGCTTGTTGTTGCGCAGCGCCATGGCACGACAACTGTCAAGGCTCAGCGTTTGTGCCTGAGCCCCGGCAGGAATCAATGCTCCCATCAGCATGATAAGAGTTATATATTTTTTCATCCTTTGTTTATAATATTATATAATAATTGGATGCAAATTTATGGAATTATTCTTAAATGACAAAGAAATTTTGTTTATCAAATCTTTAAGAATCAAAAAATATATTGCATTGTAGAAAAATAGAACATACCTTCTGGTTTTCCGTAATCCCTTAATCGTCTGTTTCTTAGAAATTCACCCGTTCTGTCTCTCCCCAGGTAGGGTCTACGGTAATGCCTATTCCACCACCCGTACTGTCGTCTCCGCCACCGAATCCGTCAGCAATGGAAATCTCGGTATAGGCTGTTTTGTTCTGATGGATTTTCAAATCGGCTTTTTCAAAACTCTTTACCACCTTTGCATCGGCATCCAGAAAGCTGATACTCATCTTGATGTTCTTCTCTTCTTCATGTGGGAAGGTGTAGACGGTAAAGTCTCTGCCGCCATCTTTCATACTGAAATTCTCGGTTTGGCGGCTGTTTACGCAGCCGAATCCGGTGGTTGCATCCAGGGTGCTGCTGCCGCCGGTATAATAGAACTTGATGCTCCTGATTTCTTCGGGAATGGTTTCGTCGGTAATATGTAACTTGAAGGCGCCAACTGCTCGCCTCAGGTTGATGTCGGAGGTGGCTCCGTCTGCCGTCACGCTCAACCTGCCGTAATAATAGAAGGTGTCGGTAAGCTTGTTGCTCGCAAACTTTACTTTCTCGGGTGCGCTGACAGAGCAGTTTCCCTTTCCGTTATGGGCAATCACCACCAGGCGGTATTCTCCTTCGTCCAGACTTACATAGGCTGTTCCGAAGCCATTGTCTGTTGAAAGCTGGTTCACCGTCTCCAGTTTCTCCTCTCCGTCAAAGATGGCAAGTGTCAGTCTGGAGCACACATCGCCCAGGGCAATCTGCTTGTCGGCAGCTTTGGTTGTCAGCAGACTTGTGCCTTCTATTTTCTGCACATGGATAGTTACATTGGCGTTTGCCTCACGTGATTTTCCGGTTGTTTCGTCAATCGAAAACTTCTCGCATGAAGTAAGCGTCGCTACGAGCATCAGCAACAGGGATGCCAGTAACCGATAGGGCTTCTTACTCATAACCGTTCTTATTTACTAGTTGCTCTATGCGTTATCTCGGAGTTTCCTCGGGCATAAAGATGTGGCAAATATACGTTTTTTCTCTTTTCGATGCAAGTAAAATCTAATAAATCTTTATATTTTTTGTCATTTATCTGTTTTTTCGTAATTTTGCATCGGTTTTTCTGTACTTACAGAGCCGAATTTGCATTATATATATATAATAAGGTATAGAAGATATTGGTATGGATAAGAAGATAAAAGCATTGTTTTTCGATATTGACGGCACCCTGGTGAGTTTCAAGACCCACAAGATTCCGCAGAGTACGGTAGATGCCTTGGAGCAGGCTAAGAAGAATGGGGTAGAGGTGTATATTTCTACCGGTCGTCCGCAGCTCCTCATTACTAACCTCGGTCAGATAGAACATCTCATCGACGGTTACATCACCACCAATGGAGCCCGCTGTTTTGTAGGCGATAAGGTGGTGAGCCAGCACGCCATCCTTCCTGAAGATGTAAAGAAGATTATCGAGGCAGCCGACCGTGATGATTATCCGGCAATCGTCGTAGGAGAGCATCATCTCGCTATCCATCATTATACTGACGAGGTTTATGAAATCTTTGCCAAGGGACTGGGAGTGGATTGTGAAATCTTCCTGACCGATGTGAATGAACTGGGAGATGAGCAGGTTCTGCAGGTTACTCCTTTCTGTTCGGTAGAGCAGGAGGCGCTCCTGATGCCTACGCTCCGCAACTGCACCTCGGGCAGATGGCATCCTGCCTTTACGGATATTACGGCAGCCGATGCGGATAAGGGCAAGGGCTTGCATGCAATGGCTGACTATCTGGGTTTGAACATAGATGAAACCATGGCTTTCGGCGATGGCGGCAATGATATTTCTATCGTCCGGGAGGCAGGCGTTGGTGTTGCGATGGGCAATGCGGGAGATAATCTCAAGCAGGTAGCCGATTACATTACGACTCATGTTGATGAAGATGGTGTTAAGAATGCGCTCCTCCATTTTGGCGTGATTTAATTTTCCGGCGTTATTGACTCCTTTTTTCATAACTCTCTATATATAATAAGGTGTAATCTTGATGAACCCTTTTTGATAGGTGAGTTTCATTTTAATAAAATAATAAGGGCAAACATGTTATTTATTGTGATAAATGGCGTGTTTGCCTTTCTGTTTTCAAAACTTCCCTTTTGTACCCAGTTTCTTCTCGTTATTTACTTTTTGAGGGAATAAATACCAAAAATGCTTACGAAAAGTAATAAAATATGCGAAAAATATACATAAAGTACCATAAAGTTGGTATTTTATATCAAATTGTTTGCTAAAAATTTGTTTAATTAGCAAAAAGTATGTATCTTTGCACCCGATATTTGTAAGTTGTTTAATTTTTAAGAGAGAGAATTATGGTAAAAAGATTAACCATGCTCATGGGGGGGCTTGTTCTTTCAACAGGAATGGCTCTCGCTCAAACTACTGTTACAGGTAAGGTTGTTTCTCAGGAAGATGGTGAGCCAGTAATTGGCGCATCTGTAAGAATTGTAGGAACTAAGACTGGAACAGCGACTGATGTCGATGGTAATTTTACGCTTCCTAATGCAAGCAAGGATGCTGTCTTGGAAATCAGTTACCTCGGCATGCAGACTAAAACAATGAAAGCATCTGCTAAGATGAAGATCATTTTGGCTTCTGATGCAAGAAATCTTGACGAGGTAGTTGTTACTGCCTTGGGTATGAAACGTTCAGAGAAAACTTTGGGTTATGCTGCCAGTACAGCCAACGCTTCTGAGTTGACTGTGGCTAAGTCTGGTTCCCTGATGAGTGGTCTTCAGGGTAAGATGGCTGGTGTGCAGATTTCTGGTGGTGGTGTTACAGGTACCTCTCAGAAAGTCGTAATTCGTGGTATTTCTTCTGTTTCTAGCAACAACCCATTGTATATTGTTGATGGTGTGCCTATCAACAATGACCGTTTGGGTGATAACTCTGTTGACTTTGGTAGTGGTGCAGGCGACATCAACCCAGAGGATATTGAATCGGTAACTGTATTGAAGGGTGCTTCTGCTACTGCTCTTTATGGTTCCCGTGCAGCCAATGGTGTTATCATGATTACTACAAAGAAGCCACAGGGTGATAAGAAAGCTTCTATCACTTACGATGGTTCTTTGACATTTACTGATGTGCTCCGGGTGCCAATGACTCAGAATCTCTTTGGTCAAGGTTGGGGGTCCTGGTCTAATGAGGAGAACGGTTCTTGGGGACCTCGCCTCGATGGTCGTGAGCACTGGTATGGTTCTACCGGTCTTTCTAACGGCGAGACTTTAACCAAGCCTTTTTCTTATGTTAAGAACAATATCCGTGACTTCTATCAGGTAGGTAAGGAATGGAACAACAACGTATCTCTCCGTTATGGTGATGAGAAAGTAGGTATTGTAGCATCTTACGGTAATGTAAGTTCTAATGGTATTACTCCTAATGATGGTGATACATATCATCGTAATACCTTCTCACTCCGTGGTTACGCCAATATCGACAGATTCCATCTGGACATGTCCCTGAACTATGTTCGCAAGGATATGCGCCGTTCTCGTGATATGTATATGGAGTTGCTTCAGGGTGCTTCTGATGTTCGTTTCACAGATATGAAGGATTACAACCTTGAGCGTAACAATGTAGATAACTACTATACATTGTATGCTACCAACCCATATTATATGGTAGATAACTTCTATTCTACTTACCAGGACGACCGTATTTATGGTAAGCTGGAGTTGTCATACGATATTACCAAGGATATCAAGGTAATTGGCCGTTTCGGTGGTGATTATACCAATTATAAGACCGAACGCATTGAACCACGTATTCTTTATACCGAGGGTTCTTATCAGGCAAATGGTAATGGTACAACTGTAGGTAACCAGGGTTACTATTCTAAGTATCGTTCTCAGCGTGGACAGATTGACGCCAGCCTCTTATTGACCGGTAATCATACTTTCGGTGATTTCTCGGTAGGTGCAACCTTGGGTTGGAATTTGAACCAGAGAAATTATGATAATGTAGGTGGTTATAATGAGCAGTTGGAAATTCCTGGATGGAATTCCTTGGATAATACAATTTCCAATTCTCTTACTGATGCAACCTCATGGAAAAGAAGATTGATTGGACTTTTGGGACAGGTAGAGCTTGGTTATAAGGATTGGGCATTCTTGAACCTTTCTGCCCGTAACGACTGGTCTTCTACACTTCCTGTTGGTAATAACAGTTTCTTCTATGGCGGTGCCAATGTATCTGTACTTCTGAACCAGGCTATTCCTGCATTGAAGAATATCAAGCAGATCGACTTGTTAAAGGTTCGTGCAGCTATAGGTCAGACTGGTAATGATGCTGATGTATATATGACTAATTCATATTATCGTCCATTCCAGTCTTATTATACATATTTGCCAATTTCTGGTGTGTTAGGTCTGACAGAGTATAACCGCTTGCCAAATACAAACTTGAAACCAGAGATTACAACTGAGTATGAACTTGGTTTGAGCGGTACATTCTTCGGTAACCGTTTGAGTTTCGATGTGGCTTACTATGATCGTACAACCAAGAATCAGATTATCTCTGCTACTTTGGCGCCTGAGACAGGTTATACTACGAACACCCGTAATGTGGGTAAGCTTCAGAACAAGGGTATTGAGGCGATGGTTAATTTTACTCCTATCCGTACCAAGGATTGGGAATGGAGCGTAGGGGCTACATACTCAAAGAACTGGAGTAAGGTGAAGGAACTTTGGGATGGTCTTGATGAATATACCATTCCTGTAGGTACTACAAGTACTAGTTTGTATTCTTCTATGCGTGGTGTATCTTACGTATTGAAGGTTGGTGAGCCTATCGGTATCTTCAAGTTGCCTGCAACAGAGAAGGTGACAGATAAGAATAGTCAGTATTATGGCTATAAGGTGGTAGACAACAATGGTTTCTTAAAGTCAAGTTCTACGGAATATGATTATCTCGGTTCTTCTCAGCCTGATTTCGTAATGGGCTTCACCACACACTTAAAGTGGAAAAACTTGACCCTTGCAGCTACTGGCGACTGGCATAAGGGTGGATTAATGTATTCTGAGACATCTTATATCACTCACTTCAATGGTAACTCTACAGAGACAGTATTCAATGAGCGTGATGCGTTTATCTATCCTCATTCTGTAAAGGTTGTTGGTGGACAGTATGTTGAGAATAATATCCCTGTTAGTTCAGAGAAGATGAATTATGCTCAGGGTAACTATAGTTACAACCCAGAGGTGCGTCGTGATTTCGTTGTAAGCCGTTCTTACTTCAAACTCCGTGAGTTGGCTTTGACATACGATTTCCCTAAGACAATCACAAACGCATTGAAGATGCAGAAATTGTCTTTGAGCCTTGTTGGTCACAACTTGTTGCTCATCACTCCAAAGCATCAGAATTATATCGATCCTGAGTCTTCTAACTTTGGTAATGATATCAGCTCTGAGTTTGGTGAGACTATGGGTTCTGTGTCAACTCGCAACTATGGTATTAACTTGAAGGTTGTATTTTAATTAAAGGAGATTTCTTATATGAAAAGATATAAATTTTTAAGCGCAGCATTGCTGGGAGCCCTCTTGACAATGGGTACTGTTACTTCTTGTAGCGATTCCGGTTATTTGGATATCAACTACAATCCTGATTACCCAACAACAGCTACTTATAAGCAGCTGTTCCCTTCTGCAGAGGCTTCAACAGTTGCAGTTTTAGGACTTTACGGACAATTAACTGGAAATTTCTGGTGTCAGTATGCCACACAGGGTAATAGTACAAACCAGTATAATACATTGGCTAACTATGCGGTAACGACAAGCAGCTCTTATCCTCCAGTTAAGCCTTTGTGGGATAATACTTATGCCAATGCTTTGAAAGATTTGAAGTTGTCTGTAGCTTCAGCTGAAGGTGCAAAGGTATGGAATTATTGGATGGTTTCCAAAATATTGATGGCCTATAACTATCTGGTGTTGACCGATTCTTATGGAGACATTCCGTTTAGTGAGTCTTTGGATATTGATAACAATCCAAATCCTATATTTGAGGATAGTAAGACTGTTGTGTATCCTGGTATTATTAACATGCTTGATGAGGCTATTGCTAAATATAATGATGCATTAGAGTCAGAGAAGTCTTATCCTATAGGTGGTACTTTAGACTGTTTCTTGGGTGGAAGTATGGCTAAATGGGTCAGCTTTGCCAAGAGCTTGAAACTGAAAATGTATCTGAAGGATTTCGATGCTCATAAAGAGGATATTAAAAACTTGTTGGCTGAGGGCGGCTTGCTGGAAGAGGATTGTGCTTGGACAGCATGGGTTGATGCTACAAACAAGGCTAACCCATTATATGAATTTAATATTCGTCAGTTGAATACCACTGAGAATATGCGTGCTTGTCATACTTTTGTTGAGTATCTTCTCGCAAAGAAAGATCCACGCATAGTTTATCTTTATAATCAGACTGCTGCATCTAAAAAAGCGCATCCAGACTATAATACACCAGAGTTGTTGATAGCACATATGGATGAGTGCTATGAGGGGCTTCCTTGTGGAACAAAGCCTAGTACTCAGTCTGTAATTACTATCTCTCAGTCTTCACGTGTTAAGCAGGCTTATGATGATCCTGTATACTTGATGAATGAGGCTGAATGTGAATTGATGATTGCTGAGGCTTATGCTCGTTTAGGTAATACAGATAAAGCAGAGGAGTATTATAATAAAGGTGTTCTTGCTGGTTTTAGCCGTTGGGGACTTGATGGCTCAAGTTTTGTAAATGGTGTATATGCATTTGATAAAACAGATATGCTCAAGAGTATAGCACGTCAATATTGGCTCACTTATGCTGGCGCTAATTCTTATGAAGGCTGGATTACTCGTAATCGTTTAGGATATCCTGAAGTTCAGGGTGCTGTTACTGTACGAGTTAGTAACAAGCCAATGGAGCGTACTTTGTCTGATGGTTATCAACTAGGTAACTTGGTAGATCCAGGTGCTTCAAACTTGGCGACAGGTGCTTATCCTATGCGCTTAATTTATCCTACTTCGACTTCTTTGTATAATACCGCTGCTATGAAGTATATCAAGGAGAATGGTAACGACATCACCAAAAAGTTGTGGTGGGAAAAGTAAATTCTAGTTTTTATTAAATAGACTGAAATATGAAAAAAATATTCTTTTTATTAGCTCTTGTTGTTATGATGTTCTCGGCTTGTTCCGAAGGTACGGATTTCGACATAGATTATACACCGATAGCTCCAATAGGAGGTCAGTATGCTTTGAATATTGAGAAAGGTTACGATCCTAGTAAGACTGATGCGGAATATTGGGACTCTAACCCTTCCGATGTTGAAGAGATATGCAAGGTTTCCGATGGAGTTTTTGGTTTCTTGAGTAATACAACAGATTACGATAAGGATAAAGCTTGGATTCGCATTGGTAATTACAGTACAGCTACTGAATGGGCAATAAATGCCAAGGTGTCTATCAATATGAGTGATTATATTTTTAGTGGTACAGATGTGGATAATTTTATTGGAAACTCTGCAACTTCTAAAGGTAAGATTACTGTGTCTGGTAAGTGTGGACATAATACTTACAAGACTGCGACTGGTACTATTACCGATGAAATTACTATTGTTTATTCTCGTGCAGATCAGCCTGGTTATCATTATAGGGCTAAAGGCTTTAAGTATACAGGTTGGGATGAGGATTTAGAATAAATAAGTAGAATAAAGATATAAGGCAAAGTGATTTGCCTCGTTGTTGACCAAGTCAACACTTATATCTCTCTCGTCTAGGGGACTGGCGGTGGCTAGTCCCCTTTTTTGTGTTTATAAGAGAGATTTCTTGGTTAATGAGGGTGTGTCATAAGTCTGGATAATAGTTGGTGTATAACAGTTGACTACCGCATGCACAACAGGTGTTGTGCATGCGCATATCAGCTGTTATGCAAGCGCACAACAGCTGTTGTGCGACCGAAGATGCTGACTGTCTCAACAACATATCCTATCTCTTCCAACAACTTATCCTATCTCTTCCAACAACTTATTCTATCTCTTCCAGCAACTTATCCTATCTCTTCCTGCAACATAACCTATATTTACTAACGACACGAAGAGGGTGAATCATAAACTTATGACACATCCTCTTTATTTGTAGATGAAGTAGCTGCCTCCATCACTCTGGCAATATTTCTTCAGAAGTTCGATGATGAATTCGGCATTCTCGCGAACGTGCTGTTCGTCTCCGTCATATCCGTTGATGAGAACCACCAGATGGGTGGTGTCAATACTCATTTTGGTTCGCTCGTTGTCGCTGGTTGGAGTACCTACGCCACCTGTCTTGTCTCTGTAAACAGGCAGACCTTCTATATTAATCATGCCTCTGCCGATACCTTCGTATGGTTCGCCGGCTTTGCCTACGCCCAGGGTCAGGGTGTCGCCTTCAAACTTGTCTGCATCAAATCCGCCGATGCTGTAGCCGTAGACGATGCTTGCCAGGTTTACCAGGTCCACCAGCGTATCTCTCTGGTAGAGTTCCTTGCCCTGCAGCATTCTGCGGATAAGGGCTTCTGATGCAGGACGGTAGCGAGATGGATCCTTGCCGCAGGCACGGTACACCTTTCGGGTGGCGGCAATTCCACTCATCTCTTTCAGCGATTCCGTGGTCAGCGTCTGTCTGTATTTCTCACCGAGGGCATTGATTTCATCCCAAAGTTCCTGACAATAAGGGGTGTTTACCACATTGGCTTCCACGCATGCTCCCACAAAGGTGGGACATACCGATTCGATTTCTTCTGATACAATAATTTTCATAATGCAATTTCCGTTTTCTGTTAAACCTAACTGATTGGTTGGGCAAAAGTACGAAGAAATATTGGAATAGCCAAAAGTTCAGTCTATTTATATATATAATAAGGTGTGAAAAAGGTTTAAATGTTTATAACTGTTAAATATTTGGTTAAAATGAAACTTTTTTGCGAAAAGATTTGGTGGAATGAAAAATAGTTAGTACTTTTGCACTCGCTTTTGAGAAAT
>OGLU01000001.1_pt1 | contig 173750 bp, 131 predicted proteins | sample 1572971 | NCBI WGS metagenome assembly OGLU01 (sample SAMEA2581987, study PRJEB24529) | metagenome | biome: Human gut stool | place: China | collected 2011 | reverse complement strand
CTGTGAAAAGGCAAAAAATAAAAAGGGGTGCGTCACAGACTTATGACACACCCTCCTTTCTTTATCCTTTAATAGCCTGAGGTGTCCAGCTCTTCAGGAATCTGAGCACCTTTTCTTCGTTATATCCCTTACCTTCTTCCAGGAAGCTGGAATCCTGGATATGGAGAACCTTTCCGGTTTCATCGAACACCACAAAGACCGGGAATCCGAAACGCTGAGGATTGTTCAGTCGCTTCATCAGCTGCTCAGCCTTCTTCACCGCCGCATCACCGGCAGTTTTTCTGCGATTGTAGTTCACATGAATATATTCGAAATTATCATTCACCATCTTGTTGACCGCAGCATTCTTCTCTACAAAATCGGCAAACTTCAAGCACCATGGGCACCAGTTACCACCTACCTGACAGATAACAAACTTGCCATTCTTCTTGGCTTTAGCCAAAGCCTCATCAATCTGAGCCATCGGATCGATGCTTTCATTATACACCTTCTTGAGAGCAGTCTGCATCTGAGCAGGTTTCAATGCTCCTGCCTGGTCGAGCGAATCCAGTTTCTTCATCATCTCCTCCGCCTTCACGGTAGAGAATGCAACCTTACCTTCCGGATTGATCAGATAAGAGGTAGGAATCCATGAGATGTGATAATCCTTGGAAATCTTAGTTTCCTTCCATTTCTTAAACTCACAGTATTGCAACCAGCTATACTGATTATCGCCCAGATATTTCTTCATCTTCGCCTCGTCGGTATCAAAAGAAACACCCACTACCTGGATCTTGGTATTGTATTTGTCATAGATAGCCTTCACCATCGGCATGTCTCTTCTGCAGTCTGGACACCAGGAAGCCCAGAAATCGAGCACGGTCCAGACACCCGGAACCGTCTTTCCGTCTTTATCCTTCTGAGTCTTCTTATCTGAGAGCTGGAAGATTTTCTTACCCGTCTTACTGTCAGTAATCGTGAAGTCGGGAGCTTCGGTGCCTACAGGCAGCAAGTCAAGCGATGTCTGTGCTCTACCGACGACAGCCGTCATCAGGAGCAAAAAGAATAATAGTTTCTTCATACAATTTTTCTGTTTATGTCTGTTACTTCAAATATATATATTAATATTAACCATCGAAACTAGAACTGATAATAAATGAACGGCTGTACACTCTCCTGGGAAACCTCAACTACCATCTGCAGACAGATGATGAAGAGCAGCAGTTTAGCCATCCAAGGCAGGAGGATGAACCGCGCCTGAAGACGGTGATACTGGCGCTCGGTAAAGAGATAGCTCAGCATGACACCGATGATGCAAAGCGTCCAGGCAGGACGGGCATGGAAGAAAGGCACCAGATAATCGATACTGAAATCATTTGCCACCTTATCATACATCTTCCCCAACACACCCAAATCCTTGGCACGGAAGAAAGACCAAGCAAAGCATATATATAAATAGGTGATGAGCCAGCTGAGGGAATTGCCAGCCAGCGTACGGGGAATACTTATGCCCAACTGACGGCTGAAGAACTTATGCACCACAAGTCCGAAACCATGAAGAGCACCCCAGATGACGAACATCCAGGAAGAGCCATGCCACAAACCTGCCACCAGCATGGTGAGGAAGTTGTTGAAATACATGCGCACCTTTCCCTTCCGGTTTCCACCCAGCGGAATATACACATAATCGCGGAACCAGAAGGAAAGCGAGATGTGCCAGCGACGCCAGAACTCAGTAACCGAGAGTGAGCGGTAAGGGAAATAGAAGTTGTCGGGCAGATAGAAACCCAGAATGGCTGCCACACCGATACTCATATCGCTGTATCCCGAGAAATCGAGGAAAATCTGGACAGGGTAGCCGAAGAGCGCTGCCAGATTCTCGAAACCCGAGAAGGTTTGCGGCGCATCAAACACCCAGTTGTTAAACTGTGCAATATAATCGCTCAGCATATTCTTCTTGACCAGTCCCAGCATGATGAGGAAGAGTCCCGTCCAAAGCATTCTGCTGGAAGCCTGTTCGTTTCGTTTCAGTCTGGGTATCAGATTGGCGGCACGGGTGATAGGACCCGCCATCAGCAGCGGAAAGAAGGTGAGATAGAAGCAATACTCCAGGAGCGTTACCTCCATGTCAAACTTGCGCTTATAGGTATCTACCGCATAGCTGATAGCCTGGAAGGTATAGAACGAAATACCTACAGGCAGAGCGATAGACTGCAGCGAGAAGTTGGTGCTGAACATCTCGTTGACTACATCGCCAATGATGAAATTGGTATATTTGAAATAGCACAGCAGAGCCAGGTCTACAAGCACTACGAAGGTGAGCAGCGCCTTGCGTGCCTTTCCCTCATGCAGTCTCATTTCCTGGGTTACGGCATAATTGATGCAAGCCGTAAGCGGCAGCATCCACATCACCATTCCGTTCACCTTATAGGCAAAGAAAAGGCTGAAGCAGATGACATACATCATCATGGCTGTGCGCGAATAGCTCTTGAGCAGGGTATAAATGGCAAGGAAGAAGATGAAGAGCAGCGCAAACGGAATGCTGCCCATCATCAGCGGAGAATCTGCCTGAAAAACAAACAGCCGCTCTATCCAATGCCACAAGGCACTTATTTCGAATGTTGAATAATTCATTTGTCTGTTCTGAAGATATTATTTATTGAACTCTTTCTTATATGGAGTCTTTATGGTTTACATGCTTTACCGCTGGAACCGTCTTGTCAGCAGCAACCGGAGACGTTTTTCCTGCAGTTGCAGGTTCCTTGGTTGCAGCAGGACTTTCTGTGGTTTCAGGCACAGTTCCCTCTACAGGCCTAGAAAGAGAATCCTTCTTCATAGCCGTGCTGTCAGCCCTATGTTTGGTTCCAGGAGGCAAGATGGTAATCTGTCTGTATCTGCGGTCACGCTTATCCGGCTTTTCCAAACGGAACGGATGCACACAATGACCGCTATTCATCCACTCTACAATCTTATCCATCCACATGGCAGATGAAGCCATAGTCGGATGCCGGCCGTCTTTCTGGCGTTCGAAGGTAAGTTTGTAACTAGGATAATAGCCTCGTGGTCCCATCACCTCACGGAGGAGTTTGTTATATCCATTATCCTCACACCAGTTTGGCGGACCGATCCATATCGTCGGAATATTACCTATCTTGCTCAGAATGGCACGGATGCGTTTTTCACAACCCTTCATATCAGCCGTATACAGTTCGTTGCTGCCCAGACATACAAAGACATGGGTAGGTTTAATACGTTGGATATAATGCTGCAGAGTATCGGTAGCAGCCCAGTTTCTGGTGCCCGAACTCACCCAGGTAATACAGGTGAGTTTGTGACCGTTCTTGTTGGCATAATCAGCCAGTCGCAGACCTAGATATTCCGACATCGAGTCGCCGAAGATCAGTACTCGCTGCGCCGCCGTATCCACGGGTTCCTTTATCATGCTGTCAGCCTTTTCCTCTTCCGCAAGCTCTGCCTCGCTTTTACCGGTGAGCACATCCATTCCAATCTGTTTCAGCGGAATGTTTTCAGCCACTTGCTCTGGAATAAAGGCATAAGCCAGCAGTCCTCCAATGGCTATTGCCAGCAGGGCTATCATTTTCCAGGTTTCTTTCATTTTATATTTTTAATGAGTTTTGGTTATTCTTTTTCTTATACATTCGCCCGACATTACAGTTGAAAGGGAGTGAGCACATTGAGCAACTTTCCGAAATCGGCCTTCGAGATGCGCCTTCCTCTCAAACTGCGCACCTGCGGATAGTCTTCGAAATAGTTCTCCATCGTAGTATACCACTGATGAGAAACCACTTCCCTGACCGTCTTCAGCTGATTTTCGATGCGACGGGCAAAACTCGGATTCACTCTCGAGAGATAATGTCTTCCATCATTCATTTCGATGGCAAGCATCAGATAGATTTGCGGTCCCTTCTTCTCTTTCCTGCTTTTTACGGTTTCGCTTACCTTCCAGCCCTTGGTGGATGTCGATACTCTGATATCCCAGCCATACTGGCTGTTGAGCTTATCCATCAGCCCCTTGAACACAACCCCGTGAGCCGAGGTATCTTTCAGTCCCGTATAACCGATGATGTAATGTATCATCTCGTGGAGCAAGACACTCTTTGCCTGCCTGTCGGTCATATCATAATAAGTAGACATGGAGAGTTTGAAATCGTAGAGTTTGGTGCGTCCCCATCTGGAGGCCCGCTTATAGGCAAGTTGCCCCAACCGAGTCTTGGCATGAGTAAGTCCGAGTTCAGGAACAGGCAGCTTTCCCCCGAAATATTCGTGGTCGAAACGCCTGAACCACTCCTCCATCCATTCTATTGTAACAATCATGTATGTATATTTATTCAATAATTATTCAGTTCTGTATATCAGATACTACAAAACGTTTGCAAAGATACAACTTTTTCTTTGTTTCTTTCAATATTTATCGAAAAATGCGTAACTTTGCACGCAAATTTACAACAAAAATGAACAAGACAGCACAGCATATCATAGATATTAAGAATGTGTCGAAAAGATTTGGCGAGAAAACAGCCCTCAACAACATCAATCTCTATGTGAGAAAGGGCGAATTTATGACCATTCTGGGTCCTTCTGGATGCGGAAAAACGACATTATTGAGACTTTTGGCAGGGTTTGAAACCGCCAGCGAAGGCATCATCACCATCGCCGGCAACGATATTACTAACCTTCCTCCTTACAAGCGAAATGTAAACACGGTATTCCAGAAATACGCTCTGTTCCCTCATCTCAACGTTTACGACAATATCGCCTTCGGTCTGAAACTCAAGAACACACCGAAGGAAGAGATTTTGCCGAAGGTAAAACGTGCCCTGAAGATGGTAAACATGAGTGATTATGAATATCGTGATGTCAACTCGCTTTCGGGCGGTCAGCAGCAGCGTATCGCCATCGCCCGTGCCATTGTCAACGAACCGGAAGTTCTTCTCCTGGATGAACCACTTGCAGCACTCGACCTCAAGATGCGTAAAGACATGCAGCTGGAGCTGAAGCAGATGCACGAACGCCTGGGCATTACCTTCGTATACGTTACCCACGACCAGGAAGAGGCCCTCACCCTGAGCAATACCATCGTGGTGATGAGCGAGGGAGAGATACAGCAGATAGGTACACCAACCGATATCTACAACGAACCAGCCAATGCTTTCGTTGCAGACTTTATCGGCGAGAGCAATATTCTCTGCGGAACGATGGTCCACGACTGTCTGGTGAATGTGGCAGGTACTGAACTGCCTTGTGTAGACAAGGGCTTCGGCTGCAACCAGGAAGTGGATGTCGTGATACGTCCTGAGGATATAGAAGTTTCCACCGATACCGCCCACGCCCAGTTTGTGGGCAAGATAACCTCTTCTATCTTCAAGGGAGTACACTACGAGATGCTGGCAGAAACCGAGAAGGGCAACGAATTTCTCATCCAGAACTACAAGCATTTCGAAGTAGGACAGACGATAGGAATGAGCGTGATACCCGACAATATTCACATCATGAAGAAGGAGCGCATCACCAATACCTTCGATGCAAAGATAAACGGCGACGGAACGATAGAATTCCTGGGCTGCGAATACCAGATGGAGATTCCGGAAGAAATAAAGGACAAGATTCAGACCGATGAAAACGGAAACGAAAACATCCGGGTAAACGTGCCTTTCAACAAGATAGAACTCTTCGACAACGAGAGCGAAGGAACCTTTACAGGCGACATCAGCTTCATTCTCTACAAGGGCGACCACTATCATCTCACCATAGATACCGACTGGGGCGAGAAGCTCTATGTAGATACACAGGATGTATGGGATTTAGGTGATCATGTGGCTATCACCATTCCTCAGGAGAATATTTCGTTTGAATAAAAATTATTAAGTCCTAATTATCAATTATAAATTGAACATTATCAAGTTTATTTCTTCGCGACAAAGCTGGTCGATACCTTACGCCATCTTTGCAGCGATATTTGTGGTACTGCCATTGCTTCTCATCGTAGTGTTCGCATTTACCGATGAGAACGGAGCCCTGACGCTCTACAACTTCCAGAAGTTCCTGGCACACCCCGAAGCCATCAACACCTTTGTGTATTCAATAGGCATCGCCTTTCTCAACACCCTGCTCTGCATTCTGCTGGGCTATCCGGCCGCCTATATTCTGACACAAACCAAGATGAAGTATGCCAACACCATCGTCATGCTCTTCATTCTGCCGATGTGGGTAAACATCCTGGTGCGCACACTTGCCACCGTGGCTCTCTTCGATTTTGCCGACTTTCCGCTGGGTGAGGGCGCCCTCCTGTTCGGTATGGTCTACAACTTCATCCCATTCATGATTTACCCTATCTACAACACCCTGCAGAAGATGGACCGCAGCTATATCGAAGCAGCCGAAGACCTGGGAGCATCACCTTGGCAGCAGTTCTTCAAGGTCATCCTGCCCCTCTCCATGCCGGGCGTAGCAAGTGGCATCCTGATGGTATTCATGCCAACCATCTCTACCTTCGCTATCTCCGAACTGCTGACGATGAACAACATCAAACTCTTCGGTACTACCATCCAGGAGAACATCAACAATTCGATGTGGAACTACGGTGCAGCCCTCTCGCTCATCATGCTCTTCCTCATCGGTGCCTCTACTCTCATCGCAGGTGATGGCAGTAAACAGGAAGGAGGTATCAGATGATGCAGTCATTATTCAGTAAGGATATGATGAAGAAAGTATTCTGCCAAGGCTATCTTTGGTTGCTCCTGCTGCTACTCTACTCCCCTATCTTCATCATCATCATCTTCTCGTTTACCGAAGCCAAGGTGATGGGCAACTGGACAGGTTTCTCGCTACAACTCTACAAGAATCTCTTTGCCGAAGGTACACACCATTCGCTCACAGCGGCACTGGTCAATACCGTAACCATCGCCCTGATTACCGCAACCGTATCCACGCTCTTCGGAACCCTGACAGCCATCGGCATCTACAACCTGCGCAACCGGTATGCACGTAACGCCATCCAGTTTGTCAACAACATTCCGATACTCAACGGCGACATCATCATCGGTATCTCGCTCTTCCTGCTCTTCATCACGCTGGGCATTCCGCAGGGCTATACTACCGTGGTACTCTCACATATCACCTTCTGTCTGCCATACGTTATCCTGAGTGTGATGCCAAGACTGAAGCAGATGAATCCGAACCTCTATGAGGCGGCACTCGATCTGGGCGCCTCTCCGATGCAGGCACTTCGCAAGGTCATTATCCCAGAGATATTGCCGGGTATGATTTCCGGTTTCATGCTTGCCATCACGATGAGTATCGATGACTTCGCCGTCACCATCTTCACGATAGGTAACGAAGGTCTGGAAACCCTCTCCACATTCATCTATGCCGATGCCAGAAAGGGAGGACTGACCCCAGAACTTCGTCCGCTGAGTACCATCATCTTCGTACTGGTACTGGTGATGCTGATTATCATCAACAAACGTTCTGAGAAAAATAAGAAGAAATGAGAATGAAGAACAAGATATTATTAGGAGTCAGTGGAGTAAAAGGAGTTAAGACCATCGTTTTTCTCTTTCTTTGCCTGCTGATGATTCTGCCGCTCTCTTCCTGTTACAACAAAGAGAACCGCGAGGAGATTCTGAAGGTTTACAACTGGGCTGATTACATAGATGAAGACGTTCTTGCCAACTTCCCGAAATGGTATGAACAACAGACCGGAAAGAAGATCCGAGTCATCTACCAGACCTTCGACATCAATGAGGTGATGCTTACCAAGATAGAGCGAGGTCATGAAGACTACGATGTGGTATGCCCGTCAGAATATATCATCGAGCGCATGCTCCGCAAAGACCTTCTCCTACCTATCGACACCGCCTTCGGCAAAACGCCCAACTATATCAGCAACGTATCACCATACATTGTTGAGCAGATAGATGCCACCTCCAACAATGGCCGCATCGCCCACCATTATGCCGTGCCTTACATGTGGGGAACCTGCGGCATTCTATATAATAAGGTGCACGTACCTATAAATGATGCACAGACCTGGGGAACTTTATGGAACAGAAAATATCAGGGCAAACTCCTGATGAAGGATTCCTACCGCGACTCCTATGGCACCGCCCTCATCTGGGCACACCGTAAAGATCTGGAAACAGGCAAGGTGACCGTACCACAGCTGATGAACGACTATTCACCCGCTGCCATAGCCGCAGTAGAGAAAGAGTTGAAAGCTCTGAAGCCAAACATTGAAGGCTGGGAAGCCGACTTCGGCAAGGAGACCATGACCAAAGGCAAAGCCTATCTCAACATGACCTGGAGCGGTGATGCCGTCTGGGCTATTGAAGAAGCCGGAAAAGTGGGTGTAGAACTGGGATATGAGGTACCGGAAGAAGGAAGCAATGTATGGTTCGACGGTTGGGTAATCCCTAAATATTCCCGCAATCCGAAGGCTGCCGCCTATTTCATCAACTATCTCTGTCAGGAAGACGTGGCACTCGCTAATATGGAGACTACAGGATATGTGAGCAGCGTGGCAGGCAAGAAAGTATTAGAAGCTATGAGCGATACTGAGGTTTATCCCCAACCTGTAAATCTGGCCTACTTCTTTGGCGAGGAAGGCAGGAATGCCCATCTCAACCCTATCATGTATCCAGACAGCAGCATAGTAGCCCGATGCGCCATGATTCATGATGCCGGCGATCATACTCCCGAGGTATTGGATATGTGGTCGAAGGTGAAGGGCGACAATCTGGGCGGCGGCATCGTTATCTTCCTGCTGGCCGTAGTCCTTGCCCTCACGGTATTCGTTGCCATCAAGAAGTATGAACATTACAAGCACAGAAGGCTGTCGAGAAAACACCGCAGAAGACATGTGGTAAAGGTAAAAGGGTAAAAAGGTAAAAAAGTAAAAGGGTAAAAGAGAGGGAGAAAACCTATTTTATAGGGAAAATTGAACTTTTTTGAAGGAAAAGAGAAAAAAGTGCCGAAAAAATTTGGTAATATCAAATAAAAGCATTACCTTTGCACTCGCTTTTGAGACATAAAGCTTTTGGGTAGTTACCAGAGTGGCCAAATGGGGCAGACTGTAAATCTGCTGGCTATGCCTTCGGTGGTTCGAATCCATCACTACCCACTTTTCCCAAAAAATAACTCAAAAATTTAAGAGTCCGACTTTCGAAAGAGAGCCGGACTTTTTTCTTTTCATATAAATCCTGAACAAAAGAAGAAGAGTAATATCACTCTCCTTCTACCTGCGTCTTTGGCCAATTCACCAGATACAGCATTTCTGTGGCTCGTGTAAATGCAGTATAGAGCCAATGGATATAATCGGGAGTAAGCATATCATCCGTCATATAGCCCTGGTCTACATAGACATGCGACCACTGTCCACCCTGCGCTTTATGACAGGTAACGGCATAAGCAAACTTCACTTGCAGAGCATTGAAATATGGGTCTTGCCGGATTGCCTTCATACGGTCTGCCTTCAGCGGTATGTCCTGATAATCTTCCTCTATCTTATGGAAAAGCTGCTCTTGCTGATCATGGGTCAAAGCAGGAGCCTCACTCGTCAAAGTATCCAGCAGAACCGTAGCCTCCAGTTCATAATTGTCATAATCGGGGAATTTCAACAGAAGGGTGGCAAAATGGAAGCCATAGAGGTCGATACGACGGCTCACTTTCATCACCTTCGCCCTATCTCCATTAGCCAGGAAAGCAGGAAGTTCGTTACTTTGAACTTCTTTACTTTGAACTTTGAACATGGAACTCGGAACTTTATGATTAGCTAAACTATTGAATTGGCTTTCCCTTCGGCCGCCGAACGCTGTTTCTTCACTCTTCACTCTTCGTTCTTCACTTAATTCACTTTCCTTTATCTTCTTTCTTTCTTCCTCCATCCAATAATAATTGTTCTTCACAATCATCAGTATGTCGCCACTCTCCAGTTCCTCTTCCCTATCAAGCACCATGTTGCGGATGCCCTGGTTGAAGATGTTGGCGCGCTTGTTGCTACGAGTCACCACAATGGTATCGTCAAGTCCTACCTGATGATAGCTGTCGCCAAGTGCCTCGATGAGTTCTGCGCCCGGCATCTTCCTGATATCCGAGAAACCAGAGAAACGGATTTTAGGCAGTTGGGTAATGTCATCGTGGGTAATCATCTGGCGGATACGGGTAGCATTAAAGAGAATACCCGACTGCTGACTCTGACGGACTACTTCGTTCAAATCGCACTGATAAACCGACAGTCCATACCCCTGGAGCATCGCAGCAGAAAGAGCTGGTGATTCTTCCTCACCAACAGGAGGCAACTGTGCCTTATCGCCAATCAGCAAAAGTCGGTCATTACGTCCCTGATACACAAAATGAACCAGATCATCTAGCAGACAACCGCTGCCAAAGGTGGTTCCGCCCAATCCCAAATTGGCAATCATTGAAGCCTCATCCACCATAAAAAGCGTATCAGTATAGAGATTATCATTGAGATTGAACTGGCCATCCACTCCGGCAAACGCCTTTTCGCGATAGATGCGGCGATGAATGGTATAGGCAGGCATCCCGCTGTTCAGAGAGAAGACCTTAGCCGCCCTACCCGTAGGAGCAAGGAGCATCACCTTCTGGCGAACAGCACGGAGCGTACGGACGATAGCACCCGAAAGCGATGTCTTACCGGTACCCGCACTACCCCGGAGAATCATCACAGCATGAGGATTGCTATCCGTCATAAACTGCACGAAAACATCGAGCGCCTGAGCCTGTTCTGGGGTTGGCGGAAAGCCAAATTGCTGTAATATCTGATATTTTAACTCTTCAATGTTCATATTTCGAAAACTTTTAGTATCTTTGCAGAAAATTTACTGCACCTATTTGCTGTGCAAAAGTAATAATACTTTTTGAAATGAGAAAAAGAATAAAGAATAATTATATTTTGGGAGCATGCGTCATCATCATGATGCTACTCTGTATTCTGAGTGTAAGCCAGCCCATCCGCTTCCAGAAAGCCATGGCTAGCAGAGAAGCAGAGGTGAAGGAGAAACTGATGCAGATACGTCAGGCTGAAGAGAAATACAAGGCGAAACACGGCGTATATACAGGCGATTTTCCGACACTGGTAAAAGGCAAGTACTTACAGGAAGATGCCCAATACATTCCCTATGCCGACGGTAAGAAGTTTACACTCGCTGCCACGGTTATCGTAGGAAAAAGCGGTAAGCAGATTCCGGTGATGGAATGTGGGGCCGGTTATGAAACCTTCCTCGACGGACTCGATGAAGGTTCCATCCAGCAGAAGATAAAGGAGGCCAACTATGCCGGCAGCTATCCCGGACTCAAGATAGGCGATTTAACGACAGATAATAACAACGCAGGTAATTGGTAACAGATATGCAAATAAAAGATAACAACATTCAGCAAGCACGACTCACCATCCGCGTGAGCAGAAACACCCTCAGTTTTTCGGTAGTTGACCGTGAAGCTGAGCATCAGCTCATCTATGAACCTTATACAGTAAAGAGTGGTGTTTCGATGGCAGCCAACTTGCGTCAGGCTTTCAAGGAGAGTGCTCTCCTGCAGCGGGGATACCAGAAGGTACGCGTATATCTCGATTCGCCTATCCTGCTGGTTCCTATCGAAGAATTTCATGAAGAGGATATCGATGTGCTCTATCAGCATGCCTTCAACAGTCATAACAGCGATGCCATTCTCTACAGAGTGCAGCCGGAACTGAATGCGGTAGCGGTATTCCCTATCAACAAGGATTTGAAGATGGTGGTAGAAGACAACTTCAAGGATGTCCGCTTCACACCTATCATGCAACCGATGTGGCACTATCTGCATCATCGCAGTTTCACCGGCATTCACCGCAAGCTCTATGTTTATTTCCACGACAAGAAGCTGGACGTTTTCGGTTTCGAGAAGAACCGTTTCAAATTCTTCAACTCGTTCAATGCCGAGCATGCCAAGGATGCCCTCTATTTCATTCTCTATGTATGGAAGCAGTTAGGATTCAACCAGATGCAGGATGAGTTGCATGTATCAGGCAATGTTCCTGATAAGGATTGGTTCCTCTACAACACGAAACTCTACATCAAGAAGACCTTCATTCTGAATCCTGCCGCCGAATTCAACCGTGCGCCCATCACAGAGATTAAAGGTCTGCCATTCGATTTGATGGCGCTGTACTTAAGTAAGTAAGACAAGAGTTGATAGTTAAAAGTTGATAGTTAAGAATTCAACAGAATAGCTTATCATAAAGTTCAATGTTCAACATTCAAAGTTCAAAGTAAATATGAGAATCATAACAGGACTATATAAGGGACGCCATTTCGACATTCCACGTTCGTTTAAGGCGCGTCCGACAACAGATTTTGCAAAGGAGAACATCTTTAATGTTCTGCAGGGATATATTGATTTTGAAGATACCTCTGCCCTCGACCTCTTTGCCGGCACGGGCAGCATTTCGCTCGAACTGGTATCACGAGGCTGCAGCCGGGTAATCAGCGTAGAGGCCGACCGCGACCATGCCAACTTCATACGCCAATGTTTCCAGAAGTTGGGCGAAGACAAGGATATTCTGATTCGTGGTGATGTATTCCGTTTTCTGAAGACCTGCAAGCAGAAGTTTGACTTTATCTTTGCCGATCCTCCATACGCCCTGAAGGAGTTGCCGCAGATTCCAGACCTCGTTCTGAATGGCGACTATCTCAACGAAGGAGGCATCTTCGTCTTTGAGCATGGCAAAGACTATGATTTCTCCGAGCATCCACGATTTCTGGAGCACAGAAGTTACGGAAGCGTAAACTTCTCGATATTCAGATAAAAAAATCCCCGTTTGCACCAGACAAGATGCAAACGGGGATTTATTCGTTACAACAGCGGCGAGAGTAATCTTACCGTACTCTCGAAAAGGCGCTGCAGGAACGGACGTTTTACGAAATAAGATACATCATCTACCAGGATACTCTTCGCCTCATCCCGCAGATAGACAGCCTTCACGCGCTGTGCCATCCCCTCATCAAAAAAGAACGCATTCGCTTCGAAATTATTCTCAAAACTTCGGAAGTCAATATTCGTACTGCCTATCGTACAGAGATTATCATCACTCACCAGCAATTTACTATGATTAAAGCCTGCCGTATAGAGATAAACCTTTACGCCAGCCTCTATCGCCTCCATCACATACGAACGTGATGCCCACTCTACCAGTTTGGCATCAGCATGACGGGGCAACATCAGACGGATATCCACACCCGCCAGAGCTGCTGTTCTCATGGCAAACAAAACAGGTTCGGTTGGCAGGAAATAAGGCGTTTCCATATACACATACTTCCGGGCCTGAAGCAGGATGCGGACATAGCCCTGCATGATATCAGGCCAAGGACTGATAGGACTGCCCGTAACTATCTGTACGAGACAATTGTTGTGGATATGCACACTGACCGGTGGATAATACTGGCGATTGGTAACCAACGTACGGTCTACGAAATACCAGTCTACCAGAAAGGCTCTCTGAATGGCGTAAACGCCACCGCCCTCAATACGGAGATGCGTATCGCGCCAGGCCTGTTTCTTATCACCCTTCACATAGCGCAGAGCTATATTCATGCCGCCGATAAAGCCCACTTTACCATCTATGACACAGAGTTTGCGGTGGTTACGATAGTTTACCTTACTCGTAAAAGCCGGAAAGCGGACTGGCATGAACGAATGTATATCAATGCCTGCATCACGCATACGTTCAAAGAATTCATCCTTCACCTTCCAGCAGCCTACATCATCATAAATCAGTCGCACCTCTACTCCCTGCTCCGCCTTATCGATCAAGGCATCAGCTATCAGATATCCCAAGGCATCGGCTTCGAAGATATAGGTATCGAGATGAATATGATGCTTTGCCTGTCCTATATTATATAATAAGGTAAGGAAGAAATCGTAGCCATCGGTATAAATATCCACCTGATTATCTTTAAAAGGCAGCGCCCAACTCTGGTTGGCAAAGAGATTCATCAGCGGTTTATTGCTGTCTGGCAGGTGAAGATTCTCCTGCTCTACGAACTCGAGCATGGAGCGCTTGGTGAGCTGGTCCATGCTGCGGTCGCTGATAAGACGTTCCTTGCGGGTATTCTGTCCGAAGAAGAAATAGAAGATGATACCCACAAAGGGGATGAAGAAGAAGACCAATATCCATGCCATCGTCTTGGCGGGTTGACGATTGTCCATCAAGACGGTAATGATAGCCGGAACGGTTATCACGACATAAAGCAACAGATATATCCAGTGAAAATAAATCATATAGCATTTCTCCTTTTTAATCTCTAATACTTCATTACAGAGTTCCTCCCCACAGGACAGGAGTTCCGGTTAATTGAAGATATTGTTTGCCTGACTCGCCAGAAGCGTGTTCATCTGCTTGAGTTTCATAAACTCCTGCAGCAGTTCACGATTGGTCGGATTCCTGGCAAACTCCTGCTGTACCTCAATAATACGCTGAGCAATATAATGAGTGCGGAAACTCAAGATGTCTTTAAAGACGAACTGACGGAGTTTGTCGGCGCTCATCTTCATCTGCAGACTAGCCGTAGATACCTCCTGGTCACCTGTAGGCAAACCTGCCAACCTGCTGATTTCCGGATTCGGATGATTGGCAAAATAAGTTTCGGCGACAAAATCATCTTCTTTTTCGAGATGCTCCACAGCCTCCTGCATAATCTGATTATATAAATCATTATGAAATTTGAACCCATCTCCACCCAAATCAAGACTGATATACTGGGCCACAGCTACCTCCACATCATTTCCGTCTACATCCTGTACTGTGATGAGCTGGTCGCCATGATGAATAATCAACTGTACCAGAAGTCCTTCTACTTCCAGAAGTTTATCCAGTGGGGTAACCGCTCTCATCGCTGATTGCACCTGCTGCGCTGCCGCTACAGTCGAATCTTTCAATCCCGCAGCACGTCGCTCTGCCTTTACCTGCTCACTCATACCGTTGCGCACAAAATTATTCAAGGCATTCACGATGATTGCCTCGTTCACGCCCAAACGGTGAGAACAGTCGGTGATATAAGAAGCGCGCGTTATCTGATTCTTGATTTTCGAGATACTCTCTACAATCGAATTGATAGCCTGGCTTCTCTTTACAGGGTCTGTCACACCGCGCAGCAGAATATCGGTCTTAAACTGTATGAAGTCGGTCTGATTCTCCTGAATATATCTTCTGAATTTCTCTGCCGAATGACTGCGGGCAAAACTGTCAGGGTCATTGCCGTCAGGAAGAAAGAGCACCTTTACGTTCATCTCTTCTTCGAGCAGCATATCGGTACCTCTCAGCGCAGCATGAATACCCGCATTATCGCCGTCATAGAGAAGAACGATATTACTGGTAAAGCGGTGCAGCAGTCTGATCTGATGCACGCTCAGCGCTGTACCCGAGTTGGCCACTACATTTTCGATGCCACACTGATGCATCGAGATAACATCGGTATATCCTTCCACCATAAAGACACAATCCTCCTTGGCTATCGCCTTCTTGGCCTGATAGAGTCCATAGAGTTCGCGCTCCTTATGATAGATAACGCTATCAGGCGAGTTGACATATTTCTGGCTGATGCCCTTGGTTCTGCTGTCGAGAACTCGTCCGCCAAAAGCTACCACCTTGCCGCTCACGCTGAACCAAGGGAAGATGGCTCTGCCCGAGAAACGGTCAAGAATCTTATCCTCACCCGACTTATTGCCGGCTTCGTCCTTATCCACCTTGAAACAGAGTCCCGTATCAACCAGATATTTCGGATTATAGCCAGCCGCCTTAGCCGCTTCAGCAAGAGCAGTACGCTTAGGGAGCGCAAAACCCAACTGGAATTTTCTGATGATATCATCCCTGAAACCTCTTCCTCGGAAATAGGCCATACCGATAGCGATACCATCCACATCATGCAGGAGAATATCCTGGAAATATTTCGCCGCCCAATCGTTGACGATAAACATGGATTCTCTTTCGCTCTCGCGCTGTTTTTCTTCGTTGGTCAGTTCCCGTTCCTGAATCTCAATTTTATATTTCTTGGCGAGCCAGCGAAGGGCATCTGGATAGGTCATCTGTTCCAGTTCCATCAGAAAATTGATTGCATTACCTCCCTTTCCGCAGGTAAAACAATGACAGATACCTCTTGTAGGAGATACAGAGAAAGATGGATTGGAATCGTTATGAAAAGGACACAAGCCGACATAATTGATGCCACGCTTCTTGAGCGTAACAAATTCAGATACCACCTCTTCTATCTTGGTGGCATCCATAATTTTTGCTATCGTCGGTCTGTCTATCATTATATATATTCTTATTTTCTGTTTTTACTATGCAAAATTACTATTTTTCTTTGAAAACACAAAGAGAAACGGACAGAAAAGTAAAAATGAAACATATTAAAAACTAAAGGTTACATAAAATAAGGTACATTCGGATAGTTTTGGCTATCTTTGCAACCGGCAAAAACACATTGCTGACAATCGGAAAATAACAACAAAATAAATAAATATGAAACTAAACAACATCAAGCAAACATTCCTGGCAAGCGCTGCCCTGCTCTCAACTATCAGCATGAGCGCAGCCGACAGATTTGTGAATTTCAAGCAAGGAGACTTGCTGCTGAATGCCAATAACCGGGTAGAAATCTACATGGACACCAACGACTGCAAAGGAGTGAGCTATGCTGCTCATGCCCTGCTGAAAGATATAAAAAGTGTGAGTGGAGCCACAGCCACCCTCACCTCGGATGCCGGTTTTCTGAAAAAAGCCGACACAGCCCGACCAGCTATCCTCGTAGGCACCATCGGCCATTCAGCAGCCATCGACCAACTGGTGAAACAGAAGCGCATCAACGGAAATCTGCTGAAGGGCAAACGTGAAAAGTTTATCATCACGCTCATAGATGGTCAGCTAGTCATCGCTGGCAGCGACCGCCGAGGCACCATCTATGGCATCTACGAACTCTCGCAGCAGATGGGCGTATCGCCTTGGTATGACTGGGCAGACGTGCCTGTAGAGCACCACGATTCCATTTTCATAAACAAGGGTATCTATACAGATGGCGAACCTGCCGTACGTTATCGCGGTATCTTCCTCAACGATGAGGCACCTTGCCTAACGTCATGGGTAAAGAACACCTACGGCACCGGATATGGCGACCACCGTTTCTATCAGCGCGTCTTCGAACTGGTATTGCGACTGAGAGGTAACATGATGTGGCCTGCCATGTGGGGCTGGGCTTTCTATGCCGATGACCCTGAAAACGAGAAGACGGCAGATGAGATGGGCGTAGTGATGAGTACTTCCCATCATGAACCGATGGCACGCAACCACCAGGAATACGCCCGCAACCGAAAGGGATGGGGACCATGGAACTATCAGAAGAACAAGACAAACCTGCAGAAGTTCTTCCGTGAGGGAATAGAGCGCATGAAGGGAACTGAACAGATTGTAACCATCGGAATGCGCGGCGACGGCGATGAGGCGATGAGCGAAGAGGCTGATACAAAGCTGATGACCAACATCATCAACGACCAGCGTAAGATTATCGCTGACGTAACCGGAAAGAAGGCAAGCGAAACCCCACAGGTTTGGGCACTATATAAAGAGGTATTGGATTACTACGACAAGGGCATGAAGGTACCTGATGACGTAACCCTCCTACTCTGCGATGACAACTGGGGTAACGTGCGCCGTGTGCCGAATGCCAAGGAACGCAAGCACAAAGGCGGTTGGGGCTTATATTATCACGTAGATTACGTAGGTGCTCCAAGAAACTCAAAGATGCTCAACGTTACTCCTGTGCAGAATCCTTGGGAGCAGTTGACGCTTGCTTACGAGAATGGCATTGACCGTCTCTGGATTCTCAATGTTGGCGACCTCAAGCCGATGGAATATCCTATCAGCCAGTTTATGGACATGGCTTGGAATCCACGTAAATACGATGTAAACAACATCACCCGTCATACCCGCGACTGGTGCGCACAGCAGTTTGGTGAATCGCAAGCCGATGAAGCTGCCCGCATTCTTAACCTCATCTGCAAGTACAACGGCCGCTGCACCCCAGAGATACTCAACAAGAACACCTACAGTCTGGAAAACGGTGAATGGCAGGAGGTGGTAAACCAGTATCTCCAGCTCGAAGCCGATGCGCTGCGCCAGTACAACAGTCTGCCGGCATTCTATCACGATGCCTATTGCCAGATCATCCTCTTCCCTATCGAGATGATGAGCAATCTGCACCAGATGTACTTTGCCCAGGCACAGAACCATGCCCTCTACAAGCAGGGCAATCCGAAGGCGAATGTATGGGCTGATGAATGCGAACGCCTCTTCAAGCGCGATTCCCTCATCTGCGACTATTACAATCATAAGATGGCTGGCGGCAAGTGGAACGGAATGATGACCCAGAAGCATATCGGCTATAAGAGTTGGAATGATGATTTCGAGAAGGATACCTGTCCGGAACTCTTCCGGATATCAGCTTCCGAGGCTCCCGTTATCGCCGAACACAACGGTGTGGTGGAAATCGAAGCACCTTTCTTCGCATCGAAAACCGATGCTACTCCTCAAGGCAAGGAGAAGGAGGGCGCCAAGTGGGTCCAGATTCCGTTCATGGGCAAGAGCCTTGCCGGAATGACGCTTATGCCATACACCAAGGGCGTGAAGGGCGCCAGCATCACCTATCAGTTCAAGATGAATGCCCTGGCACGAAATGCCGCTTCATCCAACACCGCAGACAGCAAGAAGGTGCGCATCCACGTCATCATCAAGTCAACCCTGGATTATCAGAACAAGGGCGGCATGACCTATGGAGTAAGCGTAGATGGAGCCGAGCCGGTCATCGTCAACTTCAATCATGATCTGAACGAGAAGCCGGAGAATATCTACGACATCTACTACCCTACGGTAGCCACCCGCATCATCGACAAGGTGATAGAAGTAGAGCTACCAGCCACCGGCGACGGTATCCATACGCTCACCCTGACGCCTAACGACCCAGCCATCATCTTCGAGAAGATCGTGATAGACGGAAGAGGAGGGAAAGGGAGAGTCAAGGTAATATAAAGGTATAATATAATAATAAGGTTATAGGCACGCCCCCGAAAGGATGCGTGCCTATTTTTATAAAAAAAATGGTTAATTCATTTGGTAATTAGAAAGTTTCCTCGTATATTTGCAAAAATTATCAAGAGAAATCGCTTATGTGTAAATTTGAAGAAATAGAAGGTTGGCGTCTTTCCAATGGCAAGACCATCCGAGAGATCAAAAATGCCGTACATGAGAAGATAAATTTGGGGCGAATATATCTCATCATTAGCATTTTGCTTGCTTATATGGGAACTATTAGCATGCAAGCTCAATCATGCGAGGGTCGAGTGTACCTAAAGAATGGTATCCAGCAACTCTATGAAAGTAATGACCGAATAGACTTGCCACGCAAGAAAAAGGATGTTCAAGTTTATAGAAACTTCTTTTCTCGCCAATGCACTAGCGATGTGATTCCTTTCGCCAACATTGATTCTGTAGTGGTGTGGAATGCCACCTCCAAGCAAAACGTACGCACACTTGTTCCTTTGGAAAATGTGGGATGGAGTTGGCTATATATCAACCACCCACGATTGCAAGTCTATATTTATGCCTCCCAAGGTTATTCCGTGACGGACATGGGAGGAATGAAAGCTAGGCAATGTAACACAGCAGCAGCAATGTTTTTCATCCCAAGCAAGACGGCTTGCGACTTCTATGTCAGACAGACTGATGGCAAGCTTATATGTCTGGGAGATACCTATAAGAAATGCGACAAATCCTTTATCCGAGAACTTTGCCACTGTGTAGGACTTTCGCAGGAATGGGAAAAGAAACTCATTGGACTAGGTGAACACAACCGAAGTTCTATGATACAACGAGTGATAGAAGTATTAGATGACAAACAATAAATAACAACTAAAAGAAAACAATATGAAAGCAATGAAGTTTTGGCTGCTCATGGCAGTAATGGTGGTAGCGATAGCTGCACACGCTCGCAAGAATGACGACCCAGAAATGCGTCATGTTCGCCTCACTATGATGGATGGCAAACAGATAGAGGGCTACATTCCTAAGAAGTACATGGGGTGGGCGCTAGAATATCAAGTAAGACTTGCCGAGAATCCAGATGGCAAAAAAGCCAAGAAGTACGATGCTGAGAAAGTAAGCAAGATGGAATGGCTTGCACTCACCGAGGAACACCCTGAAGGCGAAGTGTGGGAACATTGCCAAACGATAGCACGTAATTCGATTAGGGCTGTAAAAGAGGATCGCCTTATGGAACTCCTTTACCGCGGCAAGAATGCATCTGTCTATCAAGTTCACGTATTTCTGCCTGGCAATGGCATAAACACAGGAAACTCTTGGGCTACTTGGTATGCACTGAAGCCTAATGGACAGGAAAGGGCATTTATTCTTTACAATGCAACGCTTGGCAAAATGGGAAGCCTGGATAGACAATTCAAGGATCAAAAGGAATATGAGGGACTGAAGAATTACATTCTTGAATGGTGGAACAAAGATAAGTCTTTAGCTAGGAAGCAACTGAATGATGGCGTAGCTATCTTTAGCCATATCTATGATGAATGGAAAGCAGCTTCCAGTAAACAATAATAGTTCCTGCGGAGGGCACTTTCGTGCCCTCCGCAGGAACTATTATAATGATCGGGATTAAGATTCTCCGACCAGCCAACACTACACACAACTTAACTACCTATATAAATGACTGATTATAAGCATACTCTGGTGATTGCGAAAGGAGAATGAAATTTTAATTACTGTTTTTGAGAAGCTATTCCCGAAGGTGACTTTATGTCGAATCGGCTCAAAATACCATACCAGTTCCCTTTCGGGGTATGATGATCACTTTTTTTATAATATTTCACTTCTCTCTCAACATCCATTCCCACGTAGGAAGAACATGAACCTGCTTGCCATCTATCTCAAGTTCTTCCTTCTCCTCCATCGTAAGAATATATCCCTCAGCCAAGCCATAAGCATTCATGGCTTCCATCAGCCCCTCGATTTCTCGCTTGCGAGTTTTCTCGTCATTCATCACTATCGTTACTTGATAAGCCTTCATGATTCTCATGCCCTCTCTAACAACAAAGTCGCACTCCTTCTTATCTGCATGATAAAAAACATCATATCCGCGGCGTTTCAACTCGCTGAATACATTTTTTTAAGTAAACAACCAAATAAATCTTCATTTTTGTTCATTCAGAATGAGTAATTCTGAGCAAAAACACTCATTCTAAATGAGCGTTTCTTGAAAAGCGCCTTTTATTCACCTTCTACCTTGCATCCACTGAACCCCATTTCCTGCGCCTTCTCAGGGCCGAAGGTGTAATAGATAGTCTCAGCCTCATCACATACCTCCCCCTGCGAATTGCCAAGGGTGAGATGGATGGCAACAATGTTGTGACTTATATGATGCAAGGAAGCTATTATAAAGATGCAAGAAAACAATTATAACGATGCAAGAAAGCAATTATATCGATTGCGTGACATTTGTCATGCGATTATACGACACTTATCATACGGTCGGATGACAAATGCCGTATAATCACATGACATATACCAATGTTTAAATAAACCTAATAGTTTACACCAAAAGATACAAGTTATCACATTATTATATATATTTGCATCATCTTTCATAGAAGACAAAGAATATAGAAAACAACGAACCATCAAACAACAAGAAATATGGAACTGAAATACGACATTTACATGCTCAACAATGCCCAGGGCACAGGAGAAAAGCGCCAATACATTCGTATCGTGCAGCATGAACCTATGACCGAGAAGCAACTGCAAGAGAAAATCCAGAGCCGTTGCTCACTCACCAAGGGAGATGTGGCTGCGGTGTTGGCAGAGCTTCATGACCTTATGGTGGAAGAATTCTCCATGGGACGCCGCTTTTATATCCCAGAGATAGGCTACTTCTCCATGTCGGCTAGCCTAGAGATGCCAGAGGAGAATCCAGACAAGAAGATTACGGGCAAGGAAGTACGCATCACCGGCATCAACTTCCGACCAGAAGGTAAGCTAATGGAGGAAGTACAGCGCAACGTCCATTTCGTCCGCTCCCGCTATTCCAACCAATCTACAAAATACTCCGAGGAAAAGATGTTAGAGAATATCAAGGAGTATCTTCAAAAGAATCGTTACATCACCACTCGCATCCTGCGCATCCTCTTTGGCTTGACTCCTTACATGGCACAGAAGTGGCTCACTCATTTCTGCGAGAAGGGTATCATGGAGAAGGAAGGCACCCAGCATGCTCCTATCTATTTCTTGAAGTGAAGGGAGGAAGAAATTCTATATTTCAATTTAATCATCATTATTATGACAAAGGAAGAGCTGATAGACAGAATCAACGACATCGAATGGGAGGACTTCGAGGCTAAGGAGGCCAAGAGCGAACTCCCTAAGAATATATGGGAAACCGTAAGTGCATTCGCCAACACTTCCGGCGGATGGATAGTGCTTGGAGTGAAGCAGAATGGCAAGAAGTTTGAAATCTCCGGAGTTGACAATGCAGAGAAGTTGGAACAAGACTTTTTGGGTACTTTGCGTTCCCAAAAGTTCAATGAGCCAGTCGATGCCAAGAGTATGCTCTATCATATAGATGGACACAGGTTTTGGCATTTCATATCGCCTCATCACCCCACAAGCCTATCTACTATAACAATCCACAGAATACATTCATCCGATTTGGCAGTGGAGACCAGCGAGCAACCAATGGTGAGATAACCGCCATGTTTCATAACCAATCATTCGGCATCAAGTCTGAGCAGATACTCTTAGACTCCAATCTCTCCATGCTCAACGAGGATACCATTCGCGACTATCGCAATTACTTCAAGCTATACAGTCCTCGACCTAATCTGATAGGCAATGACATCGCCGACTTCTGCAAGCGCATCGGCATCGCCGATAATGAGGGACATCTGAATTATGGCGGCTTGATGTGCTTTGGCAAAGAAGAATGGGTTCGCCGCTATGTCCCTACGTTTTGGATGGACTTGGTGGAGATTCCTGGCAGAAGCGTGAGAGAAGCACGAACTCGCTATACCTATCGCATCCCAGAGCAAGAGAACCTTTGGGAGTATTTTCAGATTATGATCAGGAGACTGCGCCTCATCGTGGATACGCCTTTCATGATGAACGATGAGGGTTTCAATGTGGAAGATCGCTCGCAGTTTAAGATTTTGCGAGAAGCATTAGTCAATATGCTCTCTCACTTCGATCCATTCAGCACCATTCACTCCTGCATTCATATCTATACCGACAGAGTCGAGTTCTTCAATGCCGGTGGCTATCCTGTGCCTATATCCCAACTGGGCAACCATCTCTATTCCAATCCTCGCAACCCGATTATCGCCAAGATATTCAGACTGGTAAATCTATCAGAAACCATCGGTTATGGTTTCGACATGATGAATGAGTGGAAGAAAATCACAGGAAATGACGTGACTTTTGAGAGTGATATCTGCACCAGCACTGTCACTTTTTGGCTGGATAGTGACAGAGTTAGTGACAGAGCTACTAACAGAGCTACTAACAGAGCTACTAACAGAGCTACTAACAGAGCTGAAGGTGATAATACATATACAGATGCAACAGACAAAGTTGTATCCATTCTTAAGTTCTGCAAAGAACCAAAATACAGAAAGGAAATATACGATTTAATTGGTGTTACGTATCAACAATGGAACTTCAAGGCATTCATCGAACCTTTGCTACTTCATGATTATCTGGAACTTACGGTACCAGATAAGCCGACAAGTCCTAAGCAACAATACAGAACGACCAAAAAGGGTTTGTTGTTCTTGGAGACAATATAAACAATCCGACTCTGTCGTTTTGTTTTGATACAGAACGACAAAGTCAACGACAGAGTCAGATAATTCAAGCTCTGCTACTTTTCATGAAATAGTAACAGAGCTAGTAACTATGTTAGTAACCATGTCGGTAACTATGTCAGTAATTATTTTCAAAAAAAGAAAAATTATGAACGATATAAAACTTACATCAGATAAAATAGGGAAAAAAGAAGTTAAGAAACTACGCCAAAAGCTTTTGAAAGACTTTCTTCACACATTTCCTCTGGATTCGCTCCAAGGCATGACTTTGGAGCAATATACCAATTTGAACAAAGATGACTCTTTCTGCTATTGGCTAGAATCTCGCACATACGAGTTGGGATCTATATGGGGTGGCTCATCATATAAATTTGGTATCTATGAATATCGTATTAAGACCAATATTCACAACACAAAGTTTATCAGCGATGAAAAATATGCTTGGTATGCAAGATATAATAAGCCTACAGCTCAAGAAGCTTTCAACGTAGTAAAGAACGCTATCATCAAAATTGCAACAAACGCCAGCAATGGAAACTTTGAGGTTTTAGATACGATCACAGAATTAGGAGAAGGCTACAGATGGAAGATAGCATTCTTATACTCCAACAACCAACTTATCCCCATTTACAAGAAAGACATGCTTGTACAATTGGCAACACATTTTGGTTTAGCAGGAGCTAAAGCTATGCCTATATCAAAACTTCAAGCTTTCCTAATGCAGCAGAAAGGAGACAAGGACATCTTTGACTATTACGAAGAATTGCTTACTATTTTGAAAGAATTAGACTATGTTCAGACTACAGAAGCTACAAATGAGACAGAAGACAATATCAACAAGCAATATTGGTGGCTCGTAGCCAGCCCTAAGATTTGGAGTTTCTCCAAGATGAAGGTCGGTGATATACAAGACTATACTCTTTACAATGAGAACGGCAATCCAAGAAGAGTCTTCCAGAACTTCGTGAATGCCAAGAAAGGGGATATTGTCATAGGGTATGAGGCTAACCCAGTGAAACAAATCGTTGCCATTGCCGAAATCGACACACCATCAGATGGGCAGCATATTTGTTTCAAAAAAGTTGAATCCCTGCAATACCCTATCGATTACGCCTCATTCAAGGATGCACCAGAGCTAAAAAGCATGGAATTCATTCAAAACAAGAATGGCTCACTATTCAAAGTTGCCCCTGACGAATATGAGTACCTGATTGATCTCATCAGAGAATCCAATCCAAAAGAAGAAAACAAACAGCTGAAACCCTATACACAAGAGAATTTTCTCAATGAGGTATATATGAGCGAAGAAGACTATACCAAGCTGCGCTTGCTCTTGCAAAACAAGAAGAACATCATCTTGCAAGGAGCACCTGGCGTAGGTAAGACATTCTCCGCTAAGAGATTAGCTTACTCTATGATGGGGGATATAGACGAATCGAGAATCGAATTCATCCAATTCCACCAAAATTATAGCTATGAGGATTTCATGATGGGGTATCGACCAAACGAAGATGGTGGATTCGAACTCAAAAAGGGAGTTTTCTATAACTTCTGTAAAAGAGCCCAAAGTAATCCGGACAAAGATTACTACTTCATTATAGATGAAATAAATCGTGGAAACCTGAGCAAGATATTTGGTGAATTGTTAATGCTAATAGAAAAAGACTATCGAGACACAGAAATTAAATTGGCTTATAATGGCGAAATGTTCTGTGTGCCAAGCAACCTATATATAATAGGTATGATGAATACAGCAGACAGAAGTCTTGCCATGATAGACTATGCCTTGCGCCGTCGATTTAGTTTCTATGAAATGACTCCTGGATTTGACACTGAAGGTTTCAAGAAGTACCAAGAGTCCATAGGAAATGATAAGTTTGATAAAGTTGTCAATGCCATAGTTTCACTCAACCATGACATTATCAATGACGATTCACTTGGTTCGGGATTCTGTATCGGTCACAGTTACTTCTGCTCTTCCAAGCCAAATGACATCAACGATTTGTGGTTGGAAAATATCGTGGAATACGACATCAAGCCAATGCTTAGAGAATATTGGTTTGACAACGATTCGAAGTATCAAACGGCTGTAGAAAAACTATTAGACGCACTCAAATGACGAAAGACAAGAACATATTCATACTCAACATCTACTATATGCTCACTTATGCTTTTCGTGAGCTAAAGCAGAACAATTATGAAGAGATTGCTGGTGAGAATTTCGACAACATACAACAATTGTTTGCCGAAATTCTCATCAAGGGTATCTCATGTCAATTGAAACAAGGCATCCTCAAGCAATATATCATTCGCAAAGACTCACTCCCTACCCTTCGTGGAAAACTTGACTTGAAAGTTACCATACAAAACAAGTTATGCAGAAAGCAAGAAATCGGTTGTGAATATGATGAGTTATCGGAAAACAACATCTTCAATCAGATTATAAAAGCTACAGTCTTTGGACTTCTCAAGCACGGAGCCATCAAAAAAGGTCAAAAGACTAAGCTAAAGAATCTCATGCTGTTCTTTTCAGGCATCGACATCATAGAACTAAGCACGGTAAAATGGAACATGCTGGCATTCGACAGAAATAACAAGTCCTATCAAATGTTGCTTTATGTCTGTTATTTCCTTACCGAAGATATTCTGATGACAACTGAAAAGGGAAAATATAAGATGAAATCATTTACGGATGAACACCTTTGTCGCCTTTTCGAGAAGTTTGTCTTAGAATACTATAGGGCTAAACATCCTGAATACAAGGCTCAAGCTGCACAAATAGATTGGAATATCGACCGAGAAGTATCTTCCACTCATGTTCTTCCTATCATGCAAACTGACATATTACTTACTCTCAATGACCGAACGCTCATCATTGACACCAAGTATTATGGACATACCATGCAAGTGCAATTTGACAAAGCGACAATACATTCTAACAACTTGTACCAAATTCATACATATGTCATGAATAAGGACAAACTGCATTCGGGCAAAGTGGATGGCATGTTGCTTTATGCTAAAACAGACGAAGACATCACACCCAATGGAAGTATGAAGCTTGCGGATGGCAATACCATATACTTCCGCACTCTTGACCTCAACGTACCTTTCGCTGAAATAGAGAAGCAATTAGAGACCTTCGTATCGTATTCTAATTACTAAAAAGCGCCGATACTGGTGCCAAAAGCGCATAAAAAAATCGACTTTTGGCACCAGTATCGGCACTTTTCTATGTTTTTCTGCTTATTTTTCGATATTTTATAGTATCTTTGCCCCATCATCAAAACGACAAAAGATATGCAGCAAAATATAATAGGAAGAAAGCGAGAAATCAACTTGTTGGAGATTAGCCAAGAAGAAAATTGGAATGAGCCGTGAGGACATCATGAAATCCTTGAAACTCACTTCTGGTGGAAAGTTGACCGAAGCCTTCAATGATTTGATAAGTTGTGACTTCATCAGAAAATACAATGCTTTCGGCAACAAGAACAATGGTGCCATGTTCCAGTTCACAGATTTGTACACCTTATTTTATTTACATTACACTAACAGAGCCCCTTTTTTAAGAGAGCTCAGTAATTCTAACATATCTGCTTATGTTAATATTTCTCCCCAAAAATAAAATAGACATTATGCAAAGAATGATTATCACTCTTTGCATAATGTCTATTCCTTTTTTCCAATCGTTTTCTAAAAGGTATTCAAAGACAAACTTAAAGATAGATATTCCTTCTGAGAATATTCATTTTAGAATGCAAGTATATAAAGGCAAGAACTATTTTATTTTACCGAAAGTAGCTTTAAACTCTTTAAATAAATATATGGATAATGAAAGAATTTGGCAATGGCAGAAAACATATATTATTGGCAAAACAAATGTAATATTAGACAGTTTAAAAGCTGGAGACATCGTTGGAGATATATGTACTGGTTTTTATAAAATTCGTAAGAAAACTTCTTTTAGATTATTATATTTTATTCCACCACAAAAAATAGGATATGTCATATTACCTTATATGTATAATGAAAAAGCAAATAGACTTTATGTTAAAAATATTAGTGATTATATAACTACACCGGATACAAAATACCTCTATTCTATAGATGATAATCACCTTATATGGATAGAAAATACACCATCTTATGAAAAAATACCGAATGAAGTATGTCGTTTGCAGATATATAATCATCCATCACTAAGCGTAGAGAGAGAATTAAAGGAAGAATATTTTAAGAAATAAGAGTTCTAATGGCTTAAAACACAACTAAATAACTTTGCTTGAAAGGGAAAAATAAAATAAAATTCGAGAGAGTAAACTAAACTGTGTCAAACTACAATAAATGTAGTTTGACACAGTTTTTTTAATTATGGACAACTTATAAATCGTTTACTTTAATAAAGAGTTTAAATGGAACAGCCGTGGAAACAAGGAGAACATGCAGCTCAGTTCTTCCTCTAGCCTCAATGCCAAGCTTTACAAGGCTTTCTGCAAGAATCGTTTCTCGGTTACGCTTGAAGCTAACGACATCTTCAACAAAAGCAATCGTGACATACGATTCTACAATAAGGATGTTACGCTTTGGCAAAGCAGCACCAGCGACAGCCGTGCCTTGCTCTTGACATTGCAATATAACTTTAACACATCTAAGAACCGATACAAGGGTAAGGGTGCTGGTAATGAGGAATTGAACCGTTTCTAATTCTAAAGAGCCTAATCTTTCTCCTCCAACCATTCTTCCAGCACCTGGCAATACTCATCGTTTTGCTCGGCAAATGGCATGTGTCGGGCTCCTACGAAGAGATGCCACTTGGAATCTTGGATACCATCATAAAGTGTCTTTGCTACCAATGGGGTGCAGAGGTCGTTGGTGCCACTCATCACCAAGCAAGGCACTTGGATTTCGCCCAGACAGTCGGTGTAATCATAATCACGGAGCGTACCAGTAGGAGTGTATTCATTTGGTCCCCAACCATGGAGATAAGCCTCAGCACCAGCACGCTTCTTCCGGCGAAGACACTCTGGACTATCCTCCGTCACCTCACCGGCACAATGCAGGAGCATGAAGTGTTCATTCGCCTTGGCATACGCCTCGCTCGAAAAGTCATCCTTCGCCTCAGCCTCGGCAATGGCACGCTGGTCTTCCTCCGACATAAACTTAATCATGCGATGTTGCTCACTTGCCCAAAGCTTGCTGCTCGAAAGAGTGCTGCTGAGGATGGCTGACTTCACGCCCTTTGCTTGCTTCTCTATCAGATAGATGATGGCGAGCATGCCACCCCACGACTGTCCCAAGAGATGAAAATGGTCGATGTGGAGATAGTCGATGAGCACACAGAGTTCGTTGAGCCAAGTCTCAGGAGTCCAGAGTTCGGGATGTCCCTCCACAAATGAGTTGCCACAGCCCAACTGGTCGTACATGATGACAGCTCTACCTGATTCCGCTACCCTATCCAATAGCTCGAAATAGTTGTGAGTACTGCCTGGTCCACCATGCAAGAGGATAATAGGGCTCTTGCCCTCCTCTGTTTTACCTACGATACGATAATATGTTTGATAGCCCATGAAGGGCATATATCCTTCCTTGATTTCCATTGTCTTCAAATGTTTTTATTGTTACCTAAACTGTGTTATCTAATTTTGCTGCTCCTATACCTTATTATATAGTCTTCATTATTCTTCATATTCGGTGGAGTTTTGAAAAGACATGTATATCACATTTATCATGTGCATATATTATGATGTGCAAAAATATAAAAAATATGGCAATTAAACAAATATATCTTGCTTATTTTATCAAAAGAACTTAAATAATTTGGCTGTTTCTAGCTAATGCAATATCTTTGCATTCTAAATAATAATGAAACCAAATAAAAATAGAATATATGTTTAGTGGAATCGTAGAAGAAATGGCTACCGTCGTAGCTATCAGACATGATAAGGAGAACATCGACTTTACCCTGAAATGTTCGTTCGTAGATGAACTCGGCATCGACCAGAGCGTGGCGCACAATGGTGTGTGCCTCACCGTGGTGGAAATAAAAGATGGCACGTATACCGTTACCGCCATGAAAGAAACCCTGGACCGCAGCAATCTGGGACTGCTCAAGGTAGGCGACAAGGTAAACGTGGAACGTTCTATGGTGATGAACGGCCGTCTGGATGGTCATATCGTACAGGGACACGTGGACGAGACTGCCAAATGTATCGCAATGAAAGACGCTGATGGCTCTACTTATTTTACTTTCGAATATGAGCTCAATAAGGAAATGGCTAGAAAAGGCTATTTCACGGTCGACAAGGGCAGCGTTACCGTTAACGGTGTTTCGCTCACCGTCTGTGATCCTACAGACAACACATTTACCGTTGCTATTATTCCTTATACCAGAGAGAATACCAACTTCTGCGACATCGAAGTGGGAACGGTAGTGAATATCGAATTCGACATTCTGGGCAAATATATCGCTCGACTCAAGAGCTTTGAATAAGCCAGCAAAGTTAAGTACGGACGTTCTAAAAAACTTGCACATTTCTTGCGTTTTGCGCACAAAGCAAGACTAAATGGGCATTTTTTTAATAAAATATTTGCGTAAGCCATAAAAAAGTGTTACTTTTGCCCCCGTGTTTTGTCCCAAATTGAACATTGGACAGTAACTTATTAGACGATAGCAAGTCTGACAATCGCACTAGACGACGTACAACTTGAGTACTGAGCACTAACAAACTTAGGAAATTATAACAATAACCATTTTTAAAAATATGAGTTTAAAAATCGTAGTACTTGCCAAGCAAGTACCTGACACAAGAAATGTGGGTAAGGATGCGATGACCGCCGAAGGCACAGTAAATCGCGCTGCCCTTCCTGCAATCTTCAATCCTGAAGATTTGAACGCATTGGAGCAGGCTCTCCGATTGAAAGAGCAGAATCCAGGTTCTACAGTTGGTATTTTGACCATGGGTCCTCCACGTGCTGGAGAAATCATTCGCCAGGGTCTTTATCGTGGTGCAGATACGGGTTGGTTGCTTACCGACCGTCTCTTTGCCGGTGCTGATACATTGGCTACTTCCTATGCCCTTGCTACCGGAATCCAGAAGATTGGTGACGTTGACATCGTGATCGGTGGTCGCCAGGCTATCGATGGTGATACAGCCCAGGTAGGTCCGCAGGTGGCTCAGAAGTTGGGATTGAACCAGGTAACCTACGCAGAGGAAATCCTCAAGGTAGAGGATGGCAAGGCTACTATACGCCGCCTCATTGATGGTGGTGTGGAGACTGTTGAGGCTCCATTGCCATTGGTTATCACCGTAAACGGAAGTGCTGCTCCATGTCGCCCATGCAACGTGAAGCTCGTAATGAAATATAAATACGCTACCTGCCCTATGGAGCGCAAGGGTGATGAGCCTTGGGCCAACCTCTATGAAGAGCGCCCTTACCTCACTCTGAACCAGTGGAGTGTTGCCGATGTTGACGGCGACCCTGCACAGTGCGGTTTGAGCGGTTCACCTACCAAGGTGAAGGCCGTGAAGAACATCGTGTTCCAGGCTAAGGAAAGCAAGACCTTGACCAGCAGCGATGAAGACATCGACGGACTGATGAAGGAATTGTTGAACGAAAGTATTATCGGATAATTTTGAAAAGACAATGAACAACGTATTTGTATATTGCGAGGTAGAAGGCACAACCGTTGCCGAAGTATCTCAGGAATTGCTCACCAAGGGTCGTAAGCTCGCCAACCAGCAGGGCGTGGAGCTCCATGCCATCGTGGCTGGTACCGGCATCAAGGGCCAGGTAGAAGATCAGATTCTCCCTTATGGTGTAGATAAATTATTTGTTTTCGATGCTGAGGGATTGTTCCCATATACTTCAGCTCCACATACCGACATTCTCGTCAACCTCTTCAAGGAGGAGAAGCCTCAGATTGCGCTGATGGGTGCTACCGTTATCGGTCGCGACCTCGGTCCTCGTGTTTCTTCTTCATTGACCAGCGGTCTTACCGCCGACTGTACAGAACTTGAAATCGGTGATTACGACGATAAGAAGAGCGGCAAGCACTACGAGGGTCTGCTCTATCAGATTCGTCCTGCCTTCGGTGGTAACATCGTGGCTACCATCGTAAACCCAGACCACCGTCCACAGATGGCTACAGTCCGCTCTGGCGTGATGCAGAAGAGCATCTACGAGGGTGAGTGCAAGAAGGAAGTAGTTTACCCTGAGGTAAGCAAGTATGTTCCTGCTGAGGACTTCGTAGTAAAGGTACTCGACCACCACGTAGAGGCTGCCAAGCACAACCTGAAGGGTTCTGCCATCGTCGTAGCCGGCGGTTATGGCGTAGGAAGCAAGGAAGGCTTCGACCAGCTCTTCGAGTTGGCTCATCTCCTCCATGGTGAGGTAGGTGCTTCTCGTGCTGCAGTAGATGCAGGTTGGGTAGACCACGACCGTCAGATTGGTCAGACTGGTGTTACTGTTCATCCTAAGGTTTATATCGCTTGCGGAATCTCTGGTCAGATTCAGCACATCGCCGGTATGCAGGATTCAGGTATCATCATCTCTGTGAACAACGATCCTGATGCTCCAATCAACAAGATTGCCGACTACGTTATCAACGGCAATGTTGAAGATGTGGTTCCTAAGCTCATCAAGTACTACAAGCAGAATTCTAAGTAATCTGCATTACACATTATTTAAATAAGAAAAGCAAAATGGCTAATTATTATACAGACCATCCTGAAATAGAGTTCCACTTGAATCATCCGCTTATGAAGCGCGTTGTGGACTTGAAGGAAAGAAATTATGTAGAAAAAGACCAGTTTGAAGATGCTCCAGTAAACTACGAGGATGCCATCGAGAACTACAAGCGATTGCTGGATATTACCGGCGATGTAGCTGCTAACATCATCGAACCAAACTCTGAGGATGTTGACCTCGAAGGTCCACACTTGGAGAACGGTCGCATGATTTATGCCAGCAAGACATTCGAGAACCTCGATGCTACCCGCAAGGCTGGCCTCTGGGGCTTGTCTATGCCTCGCCGTTACGGCGGCTTGAACCTGCCTAACGCCATCTTCTCTATGGCTTCTGAAATCATCGCTGCAGCCGATGCAGGTTTCCAGAACATCTGGTCTCTCCAGAGCTGTATCGATACACTCTATGAGTTCGGTTCTGAGGAGCAGCGCCAGAAGTACATCCCTCGCATCTGCGCAGGCGAGACCATGAGTATGGACTTGACTGAGCCTGATGCAGGTTCTGACTTGCAGCGCGTGATGCTGAAGGCTACACAGGATGAGGACGGCACATGGCGTCTGAACGGTGTGAAGCGTTTCATCACCAATGGTGACTCAGACATCCACCTGGTTCTGGCTCGTTCTGAAGAAGGCACCAAGGACGGTCGTGGTCTTTCTATGTTTATCTACGACAAGCGCGATGGTGGCGTAACAGTCCGTCACATCGAGCACAAGTTGGGTATCCACGGTTCTCCAACCTGCGAGTTGGTTTACAAGAATGCCAAGGCTGAGCTTTGCGGTAACACCCGTCTCGGTTTGATTAAGTACGTGATGGCTCTGATGAATGGTGCCCGTCTGGGTATTGCAGCTCAGAGTGTAGGTGTTGAGCAGGAGGCTTACAACGAGGGCTTGGCTTATGCCAAGGAGCGTGCTCAGTTTGGTGAGAAGATCATCAACTTCCCAGCTGTATACGACATGCTTTCAAGAATGAAGGCTAAGTTGGATGCAGGCCGTTCACTCCTCTACTGCTGCGCTCGCTACGTAGATATCTACAAGGCTTTGGAAGACATCGCCCGCGACACTAAGCTCACTCCAGAGGAGCGTCAGGAGATGAAGAAATACACCCGCTTGGCTGATGCATTTACTCCATTGGCTAAGGGTATGAACTCAGAGTATGCTAACCAGAATGCATACGATGCCATCAGCATCCATGGTGGTTCTGGTTTCATCATGGAGTACAAGTGCCAGCGCCTGTTCCGTGATGCCCGCATCTTCTCTATCTACGAGGGAACCACCCAGCTTCAGGTTGTTGCAGCTATCCGCTACATCACCAACGGTACTTATCTCAGCATCATCAAGGAGATGTTGGAGAACGAGGTATCAGATGATTTGAAGGCATTGAAGGAGCGTGTAGCTAAGCTCGTAGAACTTTACGAGGCAGCCATCAACAAGGTGAAGGAGGCAAACGATCAGGCAGTTCACGACTTCCTGGCTCGCCGTCTCTACAACATGACTGGCGACATCGTAATGTCTCTCCTCATCCTCGACGATGCTACCAAGGCACCAGAGATGTTCCAGAAGAGTGCCAATGTTTATGTTCGCATGGCAGAGGAGGAAGTTCTCGGCCATTCAGCATACATCCAGAACTTCAAGGCAGAAGATTTGGAGAGCTTCAAGGCATAAGACATTTATAAGAATAAGATAATTAAAAAAGTCCGTGGGCATTCATTTGCTCACGGACTTTTTCATTTTATTTTTCTTCTTTGTATTACTTCGAGTCATTGTTGTGTCTGCCACAATTTTTTGCTGCGGATGTCTTGCCGTAAACTTATTCGCTTCATGGTTCGACCTAAAAGTTGGTACATAGTCGTACAACTAAAGAGGGTTGCCACTAGGCTCAGCAGTCGGAATCTTCTAGAAACAGGCTTCGTATACTTAATATATTAGTTCATTGAATCTGATTAAACACCTTTCGTTACTTACCCAGTCGTCTCGGTGCGTTTATTCAGTCATATTAGGCTTTAGCTGTAAATAATAATCTCTTTTTATAATCACAGCCATTCCCGAAAAGTGAAACAAATAACCAAAATCGGAAATAGGGATTTTCCCTTCTACTTTAGGGAATCCTTCTCTTTTTATTTCAAAAGAAAGCTGTACTTTTGCAACCATAAAACAATATAATAACTTATAAAAACAGTATCGCTTATGAAAAGAAATGAAGTAATGGCGCTCATCGCCACAACCATATTGATGTTTGCCGTATGCCTCTCGGCTTCGGCTAAAGGAAAAAGAAACGTGGAGCGGGGAATGACCAAGCAGGAAGTAATAGCCATTCTTGGAGAACCTAAACTCACCAGTTTCGACATGTTTGGGGACAAATGGGAATATGCCAAATATCATAATCTGTTTGGAGATTCCAAGTACATCACGGTCTTCTTCGACAGAAACGGAAAGGTAGTGCAGTACGATACAAGAATCATAGAACCCAACAGCCAGACATCGAATGTACAGCAGCCACAACACCCTACTCCACCCCTCTACGATGGAAGATGTGATCCAGATGGCAGAATGGATTACGGCTATTGTCTCGACGATGCTTCCTTCACCAAACTATATAATAAGGTGAAGAAGGCAAGCTTTGATGACAACAAGTTCGACTTGATAGAAGTAGCTAGCCTCGGCTGTTACTATTCTTGTGCCCAAGCCGTCAGCATGATGAATATATTCACTTTTGGCGACAGCAAGATGAAAGCCCTCAAACTGATGGCTCCTCATATCATAGATTTGCAGAATGCCATTATCATCTATCAGCAATTCAGTTTTGAAAGCGAAAAGCAAAAGGTAGGAGAAATATTAAGAAGCAGCAGATAATTATCTGGTATCTTAAAAAAATGATATCATCTATGATATAAAGAGACTTTTTATGTTAAATTATACATATTGTTTAGTCGATTTAACAAAATAATTGTATTTTTGCAAAGTCAATTAAACAATATTGAGTTATGATACAAAAAGAAGTAATCAGAGAAATACTCTTGGAGAACAGAAAAGAAGTAGAATTACAACATGTCATTCCAAGAAACTTCCAGATGGAAGATTTTGCCAACTATGTTCTGATTGGCGTCAGACGAGCTGGCAAATCTTTCATGCTCTATCAGCAGATTCAACAAAACCTGAAACGGGGAATCACCTGGGACTCCATGCTCTACATCAATTTTGAGGATGAACGTCTGATGGGGATGACTGCACAAGAACTTAATCTTATCCTTGAAGTTCATGGTATGATGTCAAAAGAACGTCCTATTCTATTTCTTGATGAAATACAAAACATCAACGGTTGGGAAAAATTCGCACGCCGATTGGCAGACAACAAATACAGAGTCTATATTACAGGCAGCAATGCAAAGATGCTTGGCAGTGATGTAGCTACAACTTTAGGAGGACGCTATATCACCAAACACATCATGCCATATAGTTTTCCCGAATTTCTCCAAGCCAATGAAGTGTCTTATGATTCAAATACTCTCGCAACCACCTTTGGAAGAGCTGAAGTACAACGATATTTTACTAATTATTTCCGTTTTGGCGGTTTCCCAGAAGGAGCAAGACTAGCATCAAAAAGAGATTATATCAATAGTGTATATCAAAAGATTTACCTAGGAGACATTGCTTCTCGTAACAAAATTGAAAATCAATTTTCTCTTCGAGTTCTATTCAGAAAATTGGCAGAAAGTGTAAAGCAACCGATTTCTTTTACACGTCTCACAAATATAATAGCATCTACAGGTGCAAAACTAAGCAAACCTACACTCATTAACTATCTTGAGTACTCTAAAGATGCATTCTTGGTTTATCCCATCAAGAATATTGCCGACAATCTCACTCAACGTGAGACCAATCCCAAATACTATTTTGTGGACAACGGCATCATCAGTATACTTGCCCTGGATGTTGACACATCATTATTGGAGAATATGGTTGCGATGGAGCTACTTCGAAGATATGGACTGGAAGAGCAAGTGTTCTTTTACAACAAGAACGTGGAAGTAGATTTTTACATACCAGATGCCGCAACTGCCATACAGGTAAGCTACAACCCCAAAAAGTCTGATGAAACTTGGGAAAGAGAATCAACTGCACTTATCAAACTATCAAAAGTACTTGATTGCAAAAGACTTATCATTCTTACATATGAATTAGAAGAAAATATAGAACTAAAAGGATTGAATATCGAAGTAATACCTGTATGGAAATGGTTACTCGATACATAAATTGCAAAATAAATGAATACAAAGATATTATCAAAAGACAAAGACCCGATGGGTGCCGCTATCCTTGATTATCAGAAATCGGGAAGAGCAGGAAGATTACGTGTGCTATCATCTATGTTCGAAGAGGACGAAATGCCGGTGAAACATCTCTTCAGAAAAGTTGAGGAGATGCCGATGCTGGAGCAGAAGGCCTTGCAACTCACAAAAGGGCGTGTACTGGATATCGGAGCCGGCAGCGGCTGCCATACGCTCGCCTTGCAGGAGAAAGGCTTGGAGGTAAAAGCCATTGATATTTCTCCTCTGAGCTGCGAAGCGATGGAACTGAGAGGAGTAAAGGATGCGGAATGCATCAATCTTTTCGATGAACATCTGGTAACAGGGTTCGATACCATCCTCCTCCTGATGAACGGCACTGGCATTGCCGGGAAAATAGAAAACCTCCCTACCCTCTTCAACCGTCTCAAGGCTTTGCTCAACAAGGGCGGACAGATTCTTATCGATTCCTCCGACCTCAAATATATCTACGAGAATGAAGACGGAAGTTTCGACATCAATCTGAATGGTGCCTACTATGGTGAAGTGGATTATCAGATGATTTACAAAGACATTAAGGGAGACTGTTTCGACTGGCTCTACGTAGATTTCCCATTGCTCAAATCCATCGCCGAAACCTGCGGTATGCATGGTGAACTCGTGGCAGAAGGCGAACATTACGACTATCTGGCTAGGATTTTCTAAGTATATAAAGATAAAAGGAGTTAAGATGATGGTCTTAACTCCTTTTTATCTTTTCTTTCTATTTAATCGTCGAAATCGTGACGTCCGAGAAATCATTCATATAATCCAGAATCTCCAGCGTATGGAACCCCCGTTTGGCTTTTATTTCAATGCTCGCCTCCACAAATTCTTCCTTAGAAAATCTCCGTTCTTTCAGTTCGTAAGAATGAACTTCCATGCCTTTCTGTTTGATTTTACTGATGAATTCCTTCACGCTGTCCCTTGATGGAGCAGAGAAATTCAGTTCGATGGTAGAGGTTCCCAACTGCGGTATCAGATAATTCAGCACCTCCAGTCCCATCAACACCATCATCGTAGTAATAGCTGCAGCCACATACATTCCCGTACCGCAAGCCAATCCGATAGCTGCCGTCACCCACAAGCCAGCAGCCGTAGTCAACCCCCTGACCACATTCTTCTGGAAGATGATGGTACCGGCGCCCAGGAATCCGATACCCGAAACCACTTGGGCAGCCACACGCGAGGAATCCTTCAGATCAAAGCCAAATCCATACTGGGAAACAACACAGAAAAGCGCACTACCCAGGGCTACCAGAAAGTGAGTTCGGAACCCAGCCTCCTTGGCACGGTATTCTCTTTCGATACCTATCGCTCCTCCCAAAATGAGAGCTAGAGACAGGCGAACAGTCAGGTCTATATAGGTTGCATCCATAAATATCCTTTCTTTTTAAAAGATGAAAGAAGCATCACAAAATGCCTCTATTTGATGTTATCAATGCAAATATACAACTTTTCTTTGAAAGAAAGGCAAGATTTTCAAAAAAATAATGTATCTTTGCAACTGTTAGTGCCAATTTCGGCAATTTATTCACAAATACACATTTATTTATATACATGGCAACAGTTGACGACAAGAAGATCATCTTCTCAATGGTGGGCGTATCCAAGATTATCCCACAAAACCAGAAACAGATTCTGAAGAACATCTACCTATCGTTCTTCTACGGAGCAAAAATCGGTATCATCGGTTTGAACGGTGCCGGTAAATCTACGTTGATGAAAATCATCGCAGGACTTGAGCAACCTACCCAGGGTGAGGTGGTTTGGAGCCCAGGCTACTCTGTGGGCTACTTGCCTCAGGATCCTCCGCTCGACGAGAACAAGACCGTGAAGGAAAACGTGATGGAGGGTGTGCAGAAAATCTATGATGCACTCGCTGAATACGAGGACATCAACAACAAGTTCGGTCTCGAAGAATATTACGGAGACCCTGATAAGATGGACAAGCTGATGCAGCGTCAGGCTGAGGTGCAGGATATCATTGATGCAACCGATGCCTGGAACATCGACTCCAAGCTGGAGCGTGCGATGGCTGCCCTACACTGTCCTCCTGGCGATTGGCCTGTTACCAATCTCTCGGGTGGTGAGCGCCGCCGTGTGGCTCTCTGCCGCCTGCTCTTGCAGAAGCCGGATGTACTCCTGCTCGATGAGCCTACCAACCACCTGGATGCTGAGAGCATCGACTGGCTGGAGCAGCACCTGCAGCAGTATGAGGGTACCGTAATTGCCGTAACCCACGACCGCTACTTCCTCGACGACGTGAGCGAGTGGATTCTGGAGTTGGACCGTGGCGAGGGTATTCCATGGAAGGGCAACTACTCTTCTTGGCTCGACCAGAAGACCAAGCGAATGATTCAGGAGGAGAAGACTGCCTCTAAGCGCCGCAAGACATTGGAACGTGAGTTGGAATGGGTTCGCATGGCACCTAAGGCCCGTCAGGCTAAGGGTAAGGCTCGTCTGAACTCTTACGAGCAGATGCTCAACCAGGAGCAGAAGGAGCGCGAGGAGAAGCTGGAAATCTTCATCCCTAACGGTCCTCGTCTGGGTAACAAGGTGATTGAGGCTCAGCATGTGAAGAAGGCGTTCGGCGAGAAAGTTCTCTTCAACGATCTCAACTTCATGCTTCCTCCTAACGGCATCGTAGGTGTGATTGGTCCTAACGGAGCTGGCAAGACTACCCTCTTCCGCCTCATCATGGGCTTGGATCAGGCAGATGGCGGCACATTCGAGGTGGGTGAGACCGTGAAGCTGGCTTATGTTGACCAGCAGCACAAGGACATCGACCCTCAGAAGACTGTTTACGAGGTGATTTCTCAGGGCAACGAAACCTTGCGTCTGGGTGGCAGAGATGTGAATGCGCGTGCTTACATCAGCCGCTTCAACTTCTCGGGCACCGACCAGAGCAAGCTCTGCAGTGTTCTCTCGGGTGGTGAGCGTAACCGTCTGCAGTTGGCCTTGGCATTGAAGCAGGAAGGCAACGTATTGCTTCTCGATGAGCCTACCAACGATATCGACGTGAACACGCTGCGTGCCTTGGAGGAAGGTTTGGAAGCATTTGCCGGTTGTGCTGTGGTTATCAGCCACGACCGCTGGTTCCTCGACCGAATCTGTACCCACATTCTTGCCTTCGAGGGCAATGGTGAGGTATTCTTCTTCGAGGGCAGCTATTCTGAGTATGAAATCAACAAGGCCCGCCGTCTTGGCGATACAGAAATCAAGAAGGGTCGCTACCGCAAGTTGATGGAGGAATAAGGATTCGTAAAAGATAAAGAAGAACTCGGTTCTGAAACAATAAAAAACAAAAGAAAAGGTGTGTCTTTGCCTTAAGACACACCTTTTTTGTTTCTATGCAGCCGTTTTCAAAAGCTTTACCAGATGCAATCAGGACGTTCAGGAAACTGCGTCGCGACGTATCTGGCTGTACGTCGCGACATAATGATTATTACGTCGGGACGTATCAGATGCTACGTCGGGACGTAATTTCTTCTATGTCGTCAGTTAAATTGCAAAAAAACAAATGAAAAAGCCAAGCATTGAACCGAAAAAAAGGATTTTTGCTCAATGCTTTCTTAGTTTTCACCCCAAAATCCCTCTAAAACACCTATATTTCGCTGGTTTTTATGGCAATAGATGGCAGATAGAACCGAAGAACAGAGAATTGCCATACCCATAATGCATTCGTAATCAAAGAGATAACCTATCAATATGGCAATATGGCAATTCTTTGGCGCAAAAAAATATATATAAAACAACATGCCCGACACACATAAAAAAGGGAAGCGCCGAAACGACACTTCCCCATGGATTGGATGAGTTATATAATCATCTGTCTCGCGACATCTTATTCTGCGTATGCAGTCTTGTAGGCAGAGTCAAAGAACATAGCGCAAGAACCTACGCCAGTCTCATACTTTTTGAGCTGCTGTCCGTTTGGGTCACATTCTAGCACATAGCCGTTTCCATTGTAGTCGGGACCATATTCGCCCTTGTTGTAAGAGAGCACGAAAATATGATAGTTCAGAGGATCGACGGCGATGCCGCATGGCGAGAAGAAAGACTCGCTGGTATTGAAGTGGAAATTACTGTCCTCCATAAACTCAGAGCCAATCATCACCATTCGCTTCATGCCAGCTGTGCCGCCGTAAGGTGCATTGAGCACATAGAACACGGCATTGGCTGCTGCGATACTCGTGCGACTTCCACCAACTGCCTCATAAACTAGTGCAGCATAGTTGCCCTCGCAAATCTTGGTGCTCTTGCCCGTAGCGAAATCCACCGCCTTCAGCGCATTCTCTCCATAAGTATTATAAGAAGCATCGTAATACTGATTGTCCACCACGCAAAGCAAGCCGTAGGCAATGTATACTGCGTTAGGGTTGTTCACGCCCTCGATATTCTTGGTTTCAACTTTTTTAGAAGAAAGGTCGATGCAAGAGATGTTGCCGCCACCCTTACCATAGTTGCTGTTGGCCACATAGAGATTGCTACCACCGATGGCCAAGCCCTCTGGATAATCGCCTACCTTATACTTGTCGGCGAGGGCGAAGTTTATGGTGTCAACTGCAGCTACATAGCCACCGTATGTAGTGAAATATACCTTGCCACCATCTGCGATGATATGGCGAGGATCAGCGCCCTCGGCTTTGCCCAGCAGGTCTGTAGTCTTGATTTGCTTGATGCTCTGCTTGGTTTTCTTGTCGATTACCTCGATGGTGTTGCTCTGGTCTACGGCGAGATAAATCTTGTTGCCATATACGATGCCATCATTGGCGGTATTACCGAGCGCACGACCGTTAGCAGTCTTGAATACGTTCTGTGTGGCTGTGCTTGAAGCATAGTCGATGGCTGTGAGAGAGCTCTCGATCTTGCTATACATGTTACCAGAATTCACAACGTAAGCGCCCGTACTATACACCTGGAGATAAGTCTCAGGATAGTCTTCGGCAGGATCGCATGATGTCATCACTGCAGTGCCCATCAAGAGCACCGCCAAACCTAATAAATACTTTTTCATTTTCTTTTTTCTATTTATATTTGAATCTAATTTGTTACTATCTAGAAGTTATACCCGATGCTTAACATCCAGCTGCGGCGAGGCATCGGATAATGCCCTACGAGTTCATACTGCTCCGACAGCAGGTTCTTCACATCCATCCTGACCTTCACATCTCTCAGGGATTTCCCCAAAAGAGTCAGTCCGTCCAGCTGACGATAGAGCGTCAACCCCATGTCCCAGTAACCATCCACTTCGGTGCCGTCATAGTGCTCATTGTTGGCCCATCGCTTGCTCATTCCCTGTCCATGGAGCGAGACATTCACCCAGGGATTCTCCCACCCCAAGGCAATACTGCCCGAGTGCAAAGGGATATAGGCTACTTGATTGCCATAATATTTGGACGAGCGGTCGGTATGGTTCACCACGTGCTGGTAGCTATACGACCCTTGCAGCGAGAGTTGCTGCCCCGGATCCATCTGCCAGGTGCCACGCAAAGAGGCATCCGCGCCAACGACATCAACCCGTGCCAAATTCACAGTACGCCAAACGAACATATTGTAAGGAACGCCCACAATCTTGTCGGTCACCCGATTGCAGTAGCCGTCCAGCGTTGCTTGAATATTCCATCCCTTGTAACGTAGGGATTCGCCGTTTTCCCCATCTCCCGAAGAAGTTTTTTTCCACGTAAACCCGATATTCAACTGTCGGGTTTTCTCAGGCTTCAGATCAGAACTTCCATAATGGAAGAAATAGTTCTCGTTGAAAGTAGGAACCCGGAAGATGTCCTTGTACGAAGCCCTGAGATAAAGCTCATCGCTGGCAGTACCATTCCCCAGGAGCCGATAAGAAAGCGAAAACGATGGCGAAAGCCGGCGTGCATCCTTGGCAGCCTGTCCTGCTTTGGTAGGATTGGCGCTGCCTTGCTGAGTCTCTATCTTGCGCCCCACGCTGTTGAGGTAAACCGAAGCCAGCATTCTGGCAAGAGCCACCCATCTTCCCTTCGCATATCGGGCAGAGAGCGACTGCAGGATGCCATGTCGGTGAGGGCGCAGATCGGTGGCGAGGGTGCTATTGAGCGAGTTCATCATCCAGTCGGCAGAGTAATCCACCGCCCAGCCATCCCCCGGCATCCACATCAGTGCTGCCGAAGTATAATATTCCCTCTGCCAGTAGGTAGCATCATTGCGCCGATTTGCCACGAGCGTGTCCTGATAGGCAGAGCTCGCCCAGTTCATCTTGGCTTGCACCTTCAGCATCCAGCGGTCATCGAGACTTCTGGCTTGCCATCTCGCCTGGACAAAGGCGTTGCGGTCGTGCAACTGCTCGGCAGTTACATCGGTGTAATATCTCACGATGCCTGGCAACTGCCGGTCGTTGTCATAATAGTAGATCTTTGCCCACAATTGGCTCCGGCTCATACCATCGGCTCGTCTGCCCATCATCCAGTGCATATTCAGTTCGCCATGCCCCGAGTTCATACGACTGTTGGTTCTTCGCTCATGGGTAGTATATTTACCATTGTGCAAGATGAAAGGATAGTCGTTTTCGGCATAGGTATACTCACCCATTGCCTGCAGAGTGAACCTATCAGACAATCTCTGCACATAGCGCAGATAAGGCGAGACATATCCGAAAGACCCCATCTGCAACTGAGTAGAGAGGTGAGGCTGCTTGTCGATGGGAATCTCGCTCATGGTCTCGATGGCAAGCAAAGCTGCCACCGAGGCTTGCCGGGCCGAGATGAAGATGTCGTCGTTGTCACCAATGGTGAGTCGCAATGTCTGCACTTGGTCGAGCGAATAACGGGACACATCTATTTCGCCGCCCTGACATTCGCTGAGCAGCACACCATCGTAACTCACTCCCGTATGTCCCGCTCCGAATCCACGCACAGCTACCGTCTTCATTCCTCCTGCCCCACCATAGTCGCGCAGATTGATACCTGGCATGCGGTGCAAAGCGTCGGCCATATCCGTAACTCCGAGCCTCAACATATCCCCCTTGTCCAAAAGCTGGAGAGGCGATGTGCTCGTAAGTATCCGGTGCTGCCGAGCATTCACTTTTACTTCATGCAAGTGCTCGGTACGAATGGAATCTTGCCCCAGCCCCCCTTGTGCATACAACAGTAGCAAGCCACCGAGACAAAATATCCTCAATGCCTTCATTCATTCTATCTTTTATATTATTATCTGTGTCTCCATCACGAACCCATCCCACGGGGTTGGATAGAATCATCGGAATCTCTTACCCTAAAGACACTCTTTCATCATATTGTTTCCGATGGCAACGGCAGGTCTTCTGACTTGCGTCCTCCCCGCATCTCACTCTATGTAAACATAAAAAGATGCAAAACTCATGGCAAGCGGTCTTCCCGAAAAAATGTCAGTGACCATATTGCTTGCCGCAATAAGACGCTTACAGCAGCGGGACTGTCCGGGCTTCTCACCCGATTCCCTTTTAATCACTACGCACTCATCCTGCCTGAGGCGGCAGAAGGTGGCAGCAAACCAATTGCGGGTGCAAAGTTACTATAAAAAAATGAATAAAAAGATAACTTTATCCGCTTTTTTATTCCAGCAAGGATAAAATTATCTTTTTATTCAGAGTTCAGTTTATTCTTTTACGATTTCCAGGAGTTCTGCTAAATCATCGATAATCCATTCGGCAGAGGCGAGCTGTTGGCGGGTTCCGTTGCCATAAGTCACAGCACAGGCCTTGCAGCCGGCATGATGCGCCATATCCACATCGAAGTTCATATCGCCCACCACGAGAGTTTCATCTGCCGTTCCCTTCATCTCCTTCAATGCCTTGAATACCATATCGGGTGCCGGCTTCGCATGCTCCACATCATCGCCTGCAACAATGGAAGAGAATATGTCCTCCAGCTGCATCTGATGCACGTATCCATCCAGTGAGCAATGATTTCGACTGCTGGCCATACCCAATACAAACCCACAGCGATGCAACTCTCTCAGGGTTTCTATTACATGAGGGAAGGGCTGCACGATCATCGTCTTTTTGTTCTCCAGGAAAATCTCGCGATAGGTTGCTGCGCATTCCATTCCCTCCTCAGCACTCATTCCGAAGAGCGAAACGAAGGCCTCATCCAATCGAAGACCGATGGTCTTGGCACAAGCCTCCTCCGATTTCACTTCCAGCTTTCTTGCACGCATCGTATCCTGCAGGGTCTTCACTATGAGACTCTGCGAATCGCCGATGGTTCCATCAAAATCAAAAATTATATACTTCATTATTCTTACCTTATTTGAAAACGGTCACAAAGGTACAGATAATAGCTGAAACTACAAAGCAAATTGCTCACGAATTGCCTTTATTATATTATTACGAGCCACTTCTGGCTTCATCGCCTCGTCCAATGGCATTTCTTCAGGAGTAACCTGAACAACTCTATCAAATCCTGCATCCAGCATAGCCTTTCTATCGCTAACTCCGCCCGATACTAGCCATATTTTCTGATTGGTAACATGCTCAAGAATTCTTTGCGGCAACTTCCCCATCAAGGTCTGACGGTCGCTATGACCTTCGCCCGTAATCACGAGATCAGCATCCTGAATGAACACATCAACCTCTATTTTCTCTAAAAGCAGTTCAGCCCCTGGACGAGCCTCTGCATTGAAATATTGCAGGAAAGCATAACCCAGTCCTCCGGCCGCACCAGCCCCAGGAGCCGCACTCCTATCATATCCGAAATGCTTGGCACTTACCTCGGCAAACTTCCTTGCCCTATCATCCAACATCTGCACCATCTTAGCATCAGCTCCCTTCTGAGGGGCAAAGACATGAGCCGCCCCATTTTCGCCACAGAGCGGATTGGTAACATCCGAAGCCAACACAAAACTGCATTCCTGGCGGATTTTCTTCCAGTCGTCGCCCATCGCCTTGAGCATTCCAATGCCGCAATCGGATGTGGCACTTCCGCCCAATCCCACGATGAAACGTCGCACGCCCCGGCGATAAGCATTCATAATCATCTCGCCCACGCCCCAGGAAGTAGCCTTCATCGGGTTGCGCTGTTCAGGCTCAATCAGAGCCAGTCCTGCGGTCTGCGCAATCTCGATAATCGCCGTATCAGCCACGATTCCGTATTCAGCCTCAATCCATCTCATCAGCGCATCATGGGCATGAATCCTCACTCGCTCTCCCTTCATCGCCGAGAGAAAAGCATCGAGCATTCCCTCTCCCCCATCACTCATTTCCAGGGTAATGATTTCGGGAGAAGCATCATCCTCATTCCATTCCTTTACTCCCAAAGCAATCGCCTCATTCACCTCTCTGCTCGAAAGGCAGCCCTTATAAGAGTCGCAAGCAATTATTATCTTCTTATATCCAGCCCCATCCATCAGTCTGAGGCCATCATTTTTCCTATCCATATCCTATTTATATTATATCATTCCAAGAATCATCGCCTATCTAGCGATTCCCCTTTCAGCCCGCAAAATTAGCCATTATTCCTGAAACCACAAACCTTTTTGAGAAAAACTTTCAAAAACAGATGCTTCTGATAAGAGCTGATAGAAAAAAGAGGTTAAAACATTTGGCTATTAAAAAGATTCCTCGTATTTTTGCAGTAGATTTTTCAAAGGTTTTCTAAAGGTTAAAGGCTTATGTGCAAATATGAAGAAATAGAAGGTTGGCGACTCTCGAATGGCAAGACGATTCGGGAAATCAACAATGCCGTACACGATGAGGTGGAACGAATCTATCTGGAAGCGTGGGCGAAAGGTATTTCCGTGCCTTATTTTGAAAACGGAAAAACCTATCTTGCTAATCCTGATGGAAGCGATGTAGAAGCAACTCTTGATTTTGCGACACGCGAATATACTATCATAAAACAAGTTGCAGCTCCAGGAAAGGGGAAAATGAGTTACTTACTCCATTAATTACTTCGTAACACCTATTTTTCTATTAAGATTATGAAAAGAAGACCTGAATTTACAATTATAGCCGGTCCAAATGGAGCTAGCAAAAGTAGGCTTGGAATATTTTATTCTACAGTAAAAGCTTTTGACGGAGACCTTCTAGCAATGTCTCTTCGAAACGAACATCCTGATTGGATAGAGCGATGGATAGATGGAACTGTTATCTCTTCATTGATGAAAGAAAAAGAAGAAGCCATTTCACAAAACAAGAATTTTGCTTTCGAAACGAACTTCTCTACAGATTTGCCAGTCAATCTTGTTCAGGATTTTAAAGATGCAGGTTATAAAATCAGCCTCATCTTTTTCGGCTTATCCTCGAAAGAAGATTCTCTATCTCGTGTTATCCAAAGATACACAATGGGCGGTCATAATGTAAACCAAGACGTGATAGAATATAACTTCACGGAAGGCATCAAACGAGTAAAAGCCTCTCTACCACTTTTTGAAAACATTCTTTTCATTGATGGCACTTCCGATTTTGGCGACATTGTTGCCATTCACATCGAGAAATCAGGCAAGCATCAGATAACAGATCACCCAGCCGAGTGGTTCGACAAATACTTCAAAGAGGCATTCGATGCGCTTGTTGATGGATAGGAAGAATAGTTCTTTTACAAGATTCTAGCAAATCATTTTATACCCAATTCCCCTCACATTGATGATTCTGATATTTTCATCGGCAGATAACTTGTGGCGGAGCTTGGTGATGAAAACATGGAGACTGCGGGAATTGAAGAAGCTGTCATCGCCCCAGAGTTGCAGGAGAATATCCTTGCTCTCTACCACATTGTTCTTGCTCTCCACAAGCATGCGAAGGATTTCTGATTCACGATGTGACAGTTCTGTATCTTTACCATCCAACTGCAGAATCTGACTGGTAACATTCAGGCGATAACGACCGATGGAGAGCCATTGATCAGCAGCATCCGGATTATCAGGAGAAACATTTCCCCCTTCCTGTTCTTCAGAAGAAATATTTCCTGCAGAAGCCCGATGACAAAGCGACTTGATACGGACGATGAGCTCCTGGATGGCAAACGGCTTCTTCAGATAATCATTGCCACCCAATTCAAATCCCTCTACCACATCATTCACCGCCGAACGAGCCGTGAGGAAAAGCACAGGGGTACGGGAATCCGTCTTGCGGATACGGCGCACCATCTCGAAACCATCCATTTTGGGCATCATCACATCTGCAACCAACACATCAGGCTTCTGTTCATCAAACATACGAAGCCCCTCTTCGCCATCATGCGCCGTACGCATCTCGAAGCCCTGCGCCTCCAAGGTGTCGCTCAAAATCATCGCCAAGGATGTTTCGTCTTCTACCAGTAATACTTTTATCTTATTCATTGTTTCTTTTTTACTTTTTACCCTTTTACCTTTTTACTTTTTTACCTTTAAGAAAATGCAGGGTGAAGCAGCTTCCTTTTCCCGGCTCGCTTTCTACGGAAACAGAACCGCCCATTTTCTCCATCAGGCTCTTGACATAGAAAAGGCCGAGACCATAGCCCTTGACCGTATATTTATTGCCATCCGTCACCCGATAGAACTTGTCGAAAATATAAGGCAATTTATCGTGGTCAATACCGATTCCATTATCTGATACGGAAACCAGCACTTCATCCTCGGCTTTTTGGAAAGCCTTGATTTCTATCTTCACGCTATCTTCAGAATACTTGATAGCATTGTCTATGAGATTGCTCACGATGTTTGAGAAATGCATCCGGTCGGCATGAACCATCAGATTTTCCGGTTTTACGGACAACGAAATATTCACCTTTTTATCCGTTCTTTCTTCTGATTTCACTTTCAGCTGATGCTGGGAGATTAATGGTTCAATCACCTCCTTCATTGGAACTTCCACAATATTGAGAAGCATCGATTTCCGTCGTTCCATACTCATCGACAGAATCTGTTCCACCAATCCGCTGAGCGTCTGCAACTGCTTCTGGGCGATGGTGAGATACTTACGCGCCTTATCAGGATGCTGGAGCATTCCGTAGTTCAGCAGGGAGTCGGTGGCAGCATAGGCTACGGCTATCGGAGTCTTCAATTCGTGCGTGATATTATTAGTGAAATCACTTTTCATCTCATCAAGCGTCTTCTGCTTGAGCATCGTATGAATCAGGAACCAGAAGACGAAAGCCAGGATGAGCATGATGAAGAGCGATGTGGCAAGGATGCCTGCCATCTGGCTGAGCACAGTCATCGTAAGCGGCTCTAGGGTAAGGACATATTTCTCCTCATTCGCCTCCCCCTCATTACAAACCACATATTGGTATTGCTTGGCATTGGCGGAAGGCACATAGCCCTTCGTTGTCACTTTCGCCAAAACCTTCTTTCCTGCTAAAAGCTGAATCTGATGCGGAAGTGCATGAGCATTATCGCCCACCAGCAAACTGTCTGAAAGCATCTTGGCAACCCATGCACTGTCATAGTCATTGATGTCTGGTTTGGCGATTTCATTCAATTTGCCAAACAGTGCTTGTTGCACCATAGTTGCCAGCTTGCCCGACATCATCATCATCAATTCCTGGTCCTTGTCATCTTCACTACGCTTCTCTTGCTTGGTAAAAGTTGTTTGAACAGACTGAACGATCTTTCCTCCACGAACCTTTTTCACCTTTACCTTTTGATCTATATCATCGTCTTCATCCATAGAAAAAGCAACAGAACCCGTCAGTTGTCTATGAGGCCCTTTATCATCATTGCGCAATCGTTCGATTCGCTTCTTCATCTCCATGAAGTGAGCGTACTCCATTCCACCCTTAATTTTCGCTTCAACCTCCTTTTCCTGAGACTGATAAAGCCCCACGAGCCAATAGGTCTGATATGCGAAGATGCAGACCAGAGCCGTGATGACGAGCGTAACTATGTATTTAAGATGTAACTTCATTCTTTCCTTTATTAAAGATTTTTCCAGATGAATTCAATACTCATTTTCTGAAAATCGGATAAACCTCCGTGGTATTCTTCCATCCCCATTTACCATTCTTTTGTGGCGCAAACTCTCGTCCCATCTTGGCTCCTATCCCCCAATGTTGATTGAACATCACTTCCATGAAGCCACCATAGCTGCTCTTGGGATTGAAAGGAGACATGATGACGCTTCGAGGGTCAGAGGTTTTCGTTGGAACATATTGTCCATAGAATCCCACTGTGAGCCAGTCGTTTACTTGATAAGCCATTCGTCCACCAAAAGAAGCTTTGGTGAGATTGCCAAATCCATATACTCCCGTGTTTATCTTTTCTATCCCGACATAAGGAGAAAAAACAAAACGCCCGAAATTTTGTTGATAAACAACCCCTGCAGTCTGACTGTCCATCAGTCCTGGGACTTCAATACCCGAAGAATATACCGCCATCGTACCCAAATTCGGGAAAGGAAGAGAAATATGAGGTATTGCATTCGGCGCAATCTCTAAAGGTTTCCCTTCTTCCGACATCCAAGGTGCATTCGATTCAGAGTAATAAGATTTACCTTGAAGTACAGGAAATCCACCGAGCGAAGGACGAGAATATTCCAACGACATACCTTCCTTAAACGACATACCTTCCTTAGGTAAAGATGCCTTCGGAATGGAATCCAAAGAAACACTCTTCACTTCCTGTGCTTGCATTACCAATGTACAAAAGCAAGCCACAACTGCCAATATGAATATTCTTCGTTTCTCTTTCATGCTTGCAAAAGTAATAAAAAAGAAGATAAGTAAGATACTTTTCAGGGAATTATTTCTGACTTGATAAGACTAAATAACACTTCTGATAAGACTTGATAATCAAAATTCCTTGCTGACACGAGATTTTTGCAGTACTTTTGCAACCGAAATCGGGAAGGTTCCTTCCGAAAGAACGATAAAAAGATAAGAAGAATATGAAAAGATTGGTTATATTAAGCGCTTGCCTGGCCATCAGTCTTGCCGGCTGGGCACAAGGAAACAGAAATGATTCCCTGAGAATGGACAGCATCATCCATTCCCTCCCCGATGTGATGGTAAAAGGCAACCGACCTATCGTAAAAGTGAAAGGAGCAGCATTGACCTATGACCTGCCTCAACTCATCAAAAACCATCCGGTGGATAATGCCTATGAAGCCATCAAGCAACTGCCTGGCGTGAGCGAACAAGATGAAGCCTTGACCCTCAACGCCCAATCCGTAACCGTGATGATAGACGGCAAGGCTACCACCATGACGAGCGAGCAGCTCTATTCGCTTCTGAAAACGATTCCTACCAGCCGCATCGCCAACGCTGAAGTCATCTATTCAGCCCCAGCCCGCTATCAGGTAAAGGGACAGGTCATCAACCTCCTGCTGAAGCACAACACAGGCTTTCACTCCCTGCAAGGCGAGCTCTTCGGCGGCTACACCCACCAGAACCGCAACAGTTACACAGAGCGCGCCTCCTTGCTCTTCACCAACAAGAAATGGGAAATAGACATGCTCTATTCTTTCGGTCATGGCAAGAGATATTATTACTATGAAAATGAGTTTGCCCACACCTTGACTGATGGCACTTCCTATGCCTTCTCTACACATAGCGACAATATCAAACGCCATCTCAACCACAACATCCGACTGGGCATCAACTATCATCTGACGAAAAATCATCAGCTCAGCTTTGCCTACACCTCACAACTCAATAACACGAGAGGAACGTCAGAGGATGATGGCGATTTCACATCCCTTCTCAGAATCCATGCCAAGAGTCAGTTTCACAACTTCCGCTTGGATTACTCCACACCATTCGGCTTCTCGGCAGGAGCAGAATACACCTATTATATTTCACCGGATGAACAATGGCTGAAAAGCAGTCTCTACGATGAGATTTACGACATCACAAGCCAGCAGCGAATCGACAAATGGCACGCTTACCTCAAGCAGGAGCACGACTTAGGAAAAGACTGGGGCTTGAACTACGGCATCAATTATACCACATCAAGAGACAAGAGTTCGCAGGAAAACAACAACAAGTCTTCTGATGGCAACACCATTCAAAACGAAGACCAAATGAGTTTCTACGTCGGAGCCAGTAAGTCATTCGGACAAAAACTCACGATGGAAGCATCGCTCATGGAAGAATATTACCACACCCCAATCTGGAATGAGTGGAACCTCTTCCCTACACTCTCCATCACCTATCTTCCTAAGGCAGGACACGTCATCCAATTCGACTTGGATTGTGACAGAAACTACCCTACTTATTGGTCGGTGAAGAACTTCACCACCTATAATGTGGGCGGATATGGAAAGATTGTTGGAAACCCGACGTTGAAGCCATCACGAGACCTCAGCCTCTCGCTTACCTACATTCTGCACAGCAGATACGTGGCAAGTCTCTTCTTCAACAACTCGAAAGATGAATTTCGTCAGCTTCCTTACCAGAGCGACAAGAAGAAGGAGATGGAATACAAGCATGTCAACTTCGACCATGTAAACCAGGTAGGCTTGATGCTCACAGCCCCAATCAACATAGGCAACTGGTGGCAGAATCGCCTTACCTTCACTGGCGTATATCAGAACGACAAGAATTCCCACTTCTATGATCTTCCATTCGACCGCAGCAAATGGTTCTGTCAAGCCCAGTGGAACGGCACTTTTCTCTTTGGCAAGCATGTACTTCTCAACCTCGATGCTTCCGTTCATACCGACGCCATCCAAGGAATTATCGACATCCCAGCCTCAGGCTATCTCAACGCTGCCCTCACCTGGAAGCCTCTCAAGGATGACAAGTTCCAGCTGAAAGCCTACTGCAACGATATCTTCGAGACAGGCGACAACCATCTGCACGACACCTATCGAGGTCAGCACGTCATCAACAAAATGTACTTTGGCAGAATCATCGGTCTCTCCCTCACCTATCGATTCGGCGGCTACAAGGCCAAGCAGCATGAAGAAGTAGATACTTCCAGATTTGGGAAATAAAACGAGAAAAGCTCACCAAGACCATCAAAGTCCTGGCGAGCTTTTCTCTTTTCATATACTCTATTCAAGTTTCTTTACTTCAAAATATTGACATATCCCTTATTCTGTACCAATTCAGAATTTAAATCGATGCATTTCTGAGGAATCGGGAAGACGGTGGTGTAGCCGGAGGATTCACCCTGAAGAGGCGTACGGAGATCGTAGGCACCGGTGAATTTGCCGAAACGGATGAGATCCTGACGACGCCATCCTTCCCACACCAACTCCAGCAACCGCTCTTCCAGAATGTTATCGAGCGTAGCCTTACGATAAGGCATTCCCACACGGGCACGAATCCTATTCAACTCCTCATCACCATTCTCTCCGTTTCGGACCTTTGCCTCTGCCTTCATCAATAAAGCATCTGCATAGCGGAAAAGAACTATGTCGTTACTCTGCAACTTGCCGTCCATATAAGAGGTTCTATCCACCTCATACTTCGCCATCCTCGCTCCAGCCGTCTTGACAAACTTACTGTTGGTCAGGTTTTGAGCCACTTCAAAAGGCTGATACTCCAACGGCTTTCCATTATCCATCAGCAGTTCATGACCATCTACCTTTACCACTCCCGCCACAAAGTTCATCTTGCAACGGGCATCTTCATCAGCCTCGCCATAATGATTGGCTTTCATCGTAGAAATCGTGGCACAGGTACCATTCTCACTTCCCCATCCCAAGACACCGCCATGCGTATAATGGTAAGAGCGGAAGAGATAATGGAACTGGTTGGTATAGATATTCTTATCCATCGGAATCGTGAAGATATTCTCCTTCGATGTCTCATTATGCGTAGAGAAATTGAATGAATCATCCGACTCCAGGACATAGCCTTCTTCTGCCAGTTTATCACAATAATAAATGCAGGTTTCCCAGGCATTCAACTTCCTGCAGTCCACCTTATCGCCATTACGCAAAGAGGCATCAGAAGCCGGCACAGAGAAATGAATGTCACTTCCCTTCGGACGGCTCGCATAACCCTGGGTCCAGTCATCATACATATAGATTTCTGCATTCAAAGCCAACTTCGCCAACAGAAAGTTGACTACCGGCTGGGTGATGCGACCATAATAATTGCCTTCCTTATTGCTGTGCTGGTCGGGAAGTGAAGGCAATACCTGCTGCAACTCCTGAAAGACAAACTGGAAGATAGAACTGCGATCTGTCTGACCTTGGAACAGGCTGGAATGGAGCTGTTCTGCACTGGAAAGGACCAATGGAACCCGACCGAACATGTCCATAGCATAGTAATAGAACATAGCCCGGATGGCTCTTATCTCAGCCCGATATTCCTCCTGCTGTGCGGCAGAAAGCAGGGCCGACTTGGTGCTGATAATATCCAAAGACTTATTAGCCAGCACGATAACCTTATAAAGGTACTTCCACGTATCATAAAGAGACTGGTCATCGGCACTCCACCGATGCTGGTACATGGCATTCCAGAGGCCACCATCATACCAGTCGCCGCCTCGAATCGGAATCATCGCCTCATCGGTGGTCAGCGTATTATAATCGTAAATGCCACGGCAGGTGCCCTGGATGCCCTCACTCTCGTTTGCTCCACCTATATAATTATAGAGAGAAGCCACGGCATTGATATAAATATCAGATGCAGAGCCATAGATGGCATCCTCGGCCAACTGATCCTTAGGATGTTCGTCCAGGCAGGATGTCATAGACAATGCCGCCAGCAGCAGAAATAAAAATCTATATCGTTTCATAACTTTCTGATTTTAGAATTGAACACTTAAACCCAATGAGAAGGTTCTGTAAACAGGATAAGTCCGCTTATCATCAATACCCATCGTACTGTTCACCACGTAGCTGTTAATCATCGGAGTCAAGCCGCTGTAACTGCTGATGGTGGCAAGATTGTTGACACTCGCCGAAACTCTGAGCGACTGCACCACGCCCTTTCGGATAGGGATATCATAGCCCAGCGTGAGATTCTCTAAGTTGAGATAATCGCCCTTCTCCAGCCAATAATCAGAAACATTCTGGTCAACGATATTCTTCTCAGGAGCTCCCTTCAGCACATTATAATCCGGGAAACTCGACATATTGGTGTAGGCTAAGCCCGTACCATTGAATATCTTATGTCCGAAGGCTCCGTTCATCTGCAATGAAAGATACCAGTCGCGATAACGGAAACTGATATTGGAACCCAACGTTACTTTAGGAGTAGCCTGACCGGCAATATATCTGTCACCGCCATCACTCAAATCTACGGTTCCGTTCTTGTCCAAATCTTCGATATCATAGCGGTAATGCCCATTTCCATCTTCTATAATCCCCTTGCAATGTGGAAGATAGAATACCCCCAAAGGCTGACCAACTATCTGATAGACCACATTGTTGTAACCACCATGCTGACCGGCACCCGACAAGGCACCCATCGCAGTAATATCGGCTGCCGACATCTGCATTCCGTCATATTCACCACTCAGCGAGAGGAGTTTGTTCTTCTGCCAGGAGAGATTCATATTGATATTCAGTTCCATGTCCTTCTTCTGGATAGGAGTGAAGGAAATGCCGACCTCCAAGCCCTGGTTGCTCATAGAACCCAGGTTTGCCAACAGTTTATCATAGGCAAAAGGCGGAACCGGCACATCATAGGCATAGAGCATGTCGGTGGTCTTGGAATAGTAATATTCTGCCGTCAGAACCAGCCGGTTGTTCCACACTCCCAAATCAGCTCCGATATTCCAGGTAGCGCGGGTTTCCCACTTCAGATCAGGATTGTTATTGCTAATCATTCCCATCGTAACCGTAGGAGAACTGTTCACCGAAACAATACCATTCTGCCGCACCGTATTCAAAGTGGTATAAGAAGATATTCCGCCAAGATTACCTGAGCGTCCATAGCCCGTACGCAGTTTCAGCATGGTAATTTCCTTGAGAGAACGGAGCCATTTCTCCTGCTTCATATCCCAGGAAAGAGAGACGGATGGGAAGAAACCCCAGGTATGGTCATTGCCCACCATCGAAGAACCGTCGCCACGCATGGAAACCGAAAGACTATACTTATTATATAAGGTGTAGTCGACATTGCCCATCACAGAAGCCAGGGTCGGATCTTCGTACTTGCTGTCTGTCCCACCGAAAGGCCGTGATGCAGCAGCACCTATGTTATGGTAATACATGTCGTTGTTGGTGATTCCCTTCGCAGAAGTCCAGAATCCCGTTCGGATATCCTTCTGATATTCTGCACCCACCATTGCCTTCAGATTGTGGATTTCCCACGAATGCTGATAGTTAAACGATACATTAGCAAGCCAGTCCTCGCTCTTGAACTCCCCACGATAGAGATTGCCCTGCGCCCAAACCCAGGTAGGACAGAACTGGTTGTTCTCGTTGGAAGCATAACTGTATGCTCCGAAGGCAGAAACACTCAGAGAATTTGTCATATCATAGTTCAACTTCAGATGAGCATTGAAGTTCATGTTCTTCGTATCATTACGCTCCTTGAGCAAGGCACCGGGAGGATTCACCTGAGATGCAGCCCCATTCTTCACCCAACTGCCGTTCAGCTTATCATAAGGATAAGTAGGATTCATGGCATCGGCAGAATAGAAAAGCATCTGACTGTCGAAGATATCATTGTTCTTGAAAGACGAACCGAACACGCCGAAATCTCCCGTCAGTTTATCGCCAAACGCCTTCTGGGTGACATCAATCTTAGCCACCAGATTACGATAGCCCTTGCTCCGAATAATCGTGTTATGGTCGATATAGCCAAAAGAAGCGCGGTAGTTGCTCTGCGGAGTGCCACCGCTGAAGGCCAGATAATGGTTCTGAATATTTCCGGTTCGGGTAATCGCCTTGCGGAAATTGGTATCATATCCCTTATTGTTATACTCCAGCCCATACTTCTGTGCAGCAGCAATGTATTCGGCGGCATTGAGCATCTCCATACTTTTGTACATCGCCTCTATACCATAGTTTCCCTCGTAAGAAATCTGAAATCCCTTACCCGTACCCTTCTTGGTCTTTACCTGGATAACGCCCGAAGCACCACGGGAACCATAGAGTGCCGTTTCGCTGGCATTCTTCAGTACAGTAAAGCTCTCTATATCGGCGGGATAGATTGTAGCAAGCGTCGCCACATCAGAAGTAACACCATCAATAATCACCAGAGGATCATTTCCGCCCATGATAGAAGTTGTACCGCGAACCCGGACGGAGTTCAACATAGCAATACGGTCAAGACCATTGGTAGTGACGTTAACACCTGCCGTCTGTCCGCTCAAGGCATCCAGGGCATTATTGAGCACACCCTTCTTCAGAAGTTCAGGCTCCACTACACTCACCGAACCTGATAAGCGCAAGGAGTCTAGGCCTTCGATGTTCACAGACTGAGCACAGAGGGTTTGGGGTGCAAGAATCATCGCACCCATCGCATAAAATATGTTTTTTAAGTTCTGTTCCATAACTATTTCATCGTTTAGTCAAGGTTCAAATCGATTTTCGATTGCAAATATAATAAAAAAGAGTGATTCAAAGTCCATTTCCGTGAAAAAACTTCAAAAAAAACGCAGGCTTAAGAGTTAAGACAGAAGAAAAGCTCGCCAAGACGTTCAAAATCTTAACGAGCTTTCTCTTTATATCAGTATTTTATTTCACTTTCACTTCTATCACATTCTTCGCAGCCTCAGCACTCGAACCACCTACGAAGATCTGATATTTGCCGGGAACCACACGCATGGTATTGGTCTGGGAATCCCAACCCTCGAAACTCTGGCGAGGCAGACTGATGGTTACCTGCTGCTTCTCGCCCGCCTTCAAAGTAATGCGCTTGAAGGCTTTCAAGGTCTTGATAGGACCCTCAGCATCATCCATTCTACGGATGTAAACCTGCGCCACTTCCGTTCCTTCCCTATTACCTTTATTAGATAAAGAGAAGTTCAAGGAATAAGCCGAAGAATTCTTCACTTTTCGTTCTTCACTCTTCACTTTCTTCAATGCCGGCTTTCCATATTCATAAGATGTATAGCTCAATCCATGACCGAATGGGAAGAGAGCCTCACCCTTGAAGTAACGGTAGGTGCGATTCTTCATCGTATAATCGAGGAAATCTGGGAGATCGGAAGTACTCTTATAGAAGGTAACCGGAAGCTTGCCCGATGGATTCACCTCACCGAAGAGAACCTTTGCCACGGCTTCTCCACCCCGTTCGCCCGGATACCAAGCCTGAAGGATAGACTCCGCATTCTCTGTTTCAGGAACCATGGCGATGGCACTGCCCGAACAGTTGACAAACACCACTCGCTTGCCTGCCCGATGCAACATCTCCATCACCTTGCGCTGAGCCTGCGGCAACTCGATGTCGGTTCTGTCGCCACCCTTGAATCCCGGTTCGGAGACCTTCATCTCCTCACCCTCAAGACTAGGAGAGATTCCGCCTACGAATACCACCACGTCAGCATCGCCAACCTCAGCCAGAAGCTGAGACTCGGTTGGCGTATAGTTCTTCACAATGTCAAACTGCATCACCGCCATATCGGTCTTCTGGAAATAATCCACCTGAATTTTCACCGGCTTTCCAGCCTTTACGGAGATTGGCTTGTTGAGCATCTGTACACGGGCACGTCCCTTCCATACATCCGCCACCGTATCGCCATCAATGATGAGCCGGTAACCATCATCGCATCCCATTCTGATATTCAAGGTTTCATCCTTTTCCGGAGTAAATACGCCCTCGTATCGGGCAGAGAAATTGGTAAGGTTCACTCCCGGAGCAAAGACGGTATTTCCACCATTGCTCTGGTTGATAGGCGAAGTCATCATGGCTGTAGCCACCGGCTCGCCCTTCATCTCAGAATTGTTCCAATAAGTAGCCTTCATGCCTTTGCTGCCATCGGTAGAAGTCAGGAGATTGAACTTACTTTCCGTCACCTCATTTCTGGTCAACGTGCAGACAGGAATATACTTGGCGTCCTTCACATATTTTCTGATGCCCTGCAGGATGGTGGTGGTAGAAGTAGGATAACCCGAATAGTTGCCCCACTGCATGATGGAATCGTTGGCATTCGGCCCCATCACGACTATCTTCATTCCTGCTGATTTCAGCGGCAGGAGATTGTTCCGGTTCTGAAGAAGCACGATTCCCTCTTCTGCCATTTTCTCTGCCAAATCCTTATGCGCCTTGCTGGCAATGACGGAAGATGGAATCTGAGTCCAAGGCACGTTCTCGTCCTGATCGAAATCACCCAGACGAAAACGGGCTACCAACAGGCGCTTCAAACTCTCGTTCACCTTTTCCTCACTGATCATTCCTGTCTTCACCGCCTCAGGAAGCGAACGGTAAACGCTTCCGCATTCCACGTCGGTTCCGGCACCAATTGCCTGCGCCGTAGCCTCAGCCGGAGTCTTCGCAGTACCATGTCGGCCAGGCACATAAAAGTCGTTGATGGCTCCGCAATCGGAAGTAATCAATCCCTTGAATCCCCATTCATCACGAAGAATCTGTCGTTCATACCTGGCATTGCTGCAGCATGGCGCTCCGTCAATCCGCTGATAGGCGCACATCACCTCAGCCACATTTCCATCCTGCACCAGCGATTTGAAGGCAGGCAGATAAGTCTCCCACAAATCCCGCTCTAGCAAATCCTCTACATTGAAACTGTGCCTGTTCCATTCCGGACCGCTATGTACGGCAAAATGCTTGGCACAGGCTAGGAGCTTGACGTATTGGGGAGCCTGTGAGGAAGGCGTAGCCAGAACTCCCGGAGCCGACATCGGTTTGCCATCAAAGGTCTGTCCCTGCAATCCATTCACCACAGCAAGTCCCATTCTTGTGGTCAGATAAGGATCTTCTCCATAAGTTTCCTGTCCACGTCCCCATCGTGGGTCGCGAAAGATATTGATGTTCGGAGTCCAGAAGCTCAGACTCTGGTAGCGCTTGATGTTGCCGCTCTTCTTCGCCTCCTGCGCCTTGGCTCTCGCCTCATCGCTCACGGCAGTAAACACCTTATATAATAAGGTATCGTCCCACGAAGCCGCCATGTGCATCGTGATAGGAAAAACGGTAACGAATCCGTTTCTTCCCACTCCATGCAGCGCCTCGTTCCACCATTGAAACTGCGGAATGCCTAATCGGGCTATGGCTGGCGAAGTATCCATCATCAACTTCGTCTTCTCTTCCAGGGTAAGACGGAAAAGCAAATCATTGGCTCTAGCCTCAGCAGAAAGGTTCGGATTCTGATAAGGAAGAAGCTGCTGTGCACTGGCAGAAAGCGACATTGCCATCAGCATCGCCATAGAAAATAGTTGTTTCTTCATTGATCTTATATTATTTATTCGATTTATGCTTTGATTTTTAAGTTGGTGACAAAGTTACACTTTTTTGTTGAGATAACCGCATCATCTGGCAGAAAAGTTTAAAATATTTATCCTTTCGTGCCAACATTACCACTTTCAGTCCGCTGGCACATAAGTTGCAAAAACAGAGAGTGAAAGCTGAAGCCAAAAGATAAAGGAGTTCGGAAGAATGACGGAGTTTCGAGGCGAAGGCAAAAGAAATAACAAGAATATTAACAAGCAGAAATCCCGACGGAGCCGTAAGGAACCGAGAGGACGAGTAAAATAAAATTTGGAGGTTTTAATTATGTTGTTAGCACGTAGAAATAATGATTCAGATTGGTTGAGTAACTTCTTTGATGATACTTTATTCAATACCGAAGTAATGTCACGTATGAATGCTACTGCTCCTGCCATTAACATCAAGGAGACAGATAAGAATTACATCATGGAGGTTGCAGCTCCTGGTTTGAAGAAAGAGTGGGTTCGTGTAAACATCGATAACGATGGTAATCTGAACATCGCCATCGAGAACAAGATGGAACACAAGGATGAAGACAAGCACGAGCACTATCTGCGCCGCGAATTCTCTTACAGCAACTACCAGCAGTGTTATACGCTGCCTGAGGATGCTGATCGTGAGAAGATTTCAGCAAAGGTAGCTGATGGTATACTCGAGGTCGAGATTCCAAAGCTTACTCCTAAGGAGGAGGCTAAGACAACAAAGAACATCGAAGTCAAATAATCATCTCCCATAAATGATGGAGGCAGATTCCAAAGCAATTTGGAACCTGCCTTTTTTTGTGCCCTTACCTGAACCATCGCATTTTTCATCTACCTTATTATCATGATTTTTTCTATCCATCGGGATATTTCTTCCATAAATCTTGCGGGGTTCATAATTAATATGTAATTTTGCAGGCTGAAGAGCAGATATCAATGCTTCTGCTTATCCGTAACGGACAAGATATGGGCTATCATTTCCTGTTGCCCATACGCTACGAAAATGTATATTTATAAACAAGCAAGTTGGTATTTATTCACTTGTGAAACTTCTGATAAAGATTAAGATTATGACAAAGCAAAGACAGCGTCTGGTAGAAGTGCCGTTCAACAAGACGGATTGCGGCGTAGATTTCTACATCAACACAGCTTATGGCGGCGAGTGCCCTTGGGTGCTTACGGAGCATGAAGTGTTCAAGACCGACTTCTTCGAAATATTTTTCATCAAGAAAGCCAATGGCTACGTGCTGATAGATTACAGGAAGATAAACCTGAAAGACGGCATGGTGCTCATTGTTAAGCCACACCAGCAGCAGGAATGGCACATTGATGAGGCGGCTCTCGATTACGAATTTCTGATATTCCGTGAAGATTTTATGCGAACCTTCATTGCCGACAAATTCTTTGTCTATCGTCTGCAATACTGCCAGCAGACCGAAACACCGCCCTATTTGATGTGTTCAGGAAATGAATGCGAAGAATATCAGCGGCTGCTCAAGAAAATACGGGCAGAGCTTCGGCAGCCTCAAGCCGACAGCTACAACATCATCGTCAGCGTACTCTACTATCTGCTGGCAATTATGAATCGCCATTATGTCCGTGAGCATCAATTGCCTCAGGCTGCTCCTAAGAATTATTACGCCTTTCAGTTTGTGGAATTGATGGAAACCCACATCCGGAAGTTACAGCGTGTGCAGGACTACGCCTCGCTGCTCAAGATTAGCCGCATCACCTTGAACCATAGCGTGATGGCGCAGTATGGAGTGTCGGCCACCTATTTGCTGAAACAGCGACTGCTGGCAGAAATCAAAAACGAACTTCTGTTCACCGGCAAATCTATAAGTGAGATAGCCTATGCATTCAACTTCTCCGAACCACCCCACCTGATGCGTTTTTTCAAGCAGCAGACGGGCAAGACATGCAGAGAATTCCAAGAGGACTATAAGAATGGTGTGTATGAGTGAGTGTGACTTATCATTTTGATAGTTTTTAGCGGTTTTCTGGTATCTGCTACATCAGCATTTTTTCATACTTTTGCAGTCGAAATAATGAAGGTAAATATATAATGAAAATAAAAATCACATAAGTATGAAGGAAATGATTTTGATGCAGACTTCAATGTCTGCTTTTACTCAGTTGAATGAAAAGAACTACATCCGCCTCATTCGCAACGCAACGTTGAAGATGGAATATGCAGGTAAGCAAATTCTTGTTGATCCATTGCTTGGTGCCAAAGGCTCTTCCGTGTCGGCTCTTGGCGTAAATCCAAATCCCCGAGTAAACTTGACGATGCCCGTGGAAGAAGTGCTTGATGGACTGGATTTCACACTCTTGACTCACAACCATCCTGACCATTATGATGAAACTGCAGTCAAGCTGATTCGCAAGGATATGCCTTGGTTCGTACAGACGGAGGATGTAAAGCAGGTTAAGGAGAAAGACGGTTTCTTTCGTGCAGTGGGCATTGCAGACAGCATTGAAAATGAAGGAATCACCATTATCCGCATCAGAGGTAATCATGGACGTGGACAACTTGGTGCGCAAATGGGACAAAGTTCTGGTTACATTCTCAAAGCCAAGAAACAGCCAACTATTTACATTATGGGCGATTGCATTTGGGATGAGAAAACCCAGATAGCAGTATCAACCTATAAGCCAGATTATATAGTAATCAATACTGGTGGAAATATTTTCCTTCCACAGTCAAAGACAGATGGAGATATCACGATGAATGAAATGGAAGCTATGCAAATGCTGAAGGACTGCGATCCTCAGATTCGTTTTATTGCGGTTCATATGGATGCCATCGATCATGGACAGACAACAAGGGCTATTCTCCGTAATCAGGCTGAATACGAAAAGGTGGATAAAAAACGTCTGATGATACCAGAAGACGGACAAGTATTGAAACTATGACACAGATAGAAATACTGAAAAAAAATATTCAGGAGGCAGAAGCCATCATCGTGGGTGGTGCCTCTGGATTATCGGCAGCGGCAGGTTTCCGCTTCTATTATATGAGCGATGCCACATTCAAACAGATAGCCGGACAGTTGGGCGAGAAATATCATGCTGATGGTTTTTTCCCACTGTTTTATCATCCGCAAATCAAGAAAGGGGAACTATGGGCAGCATTGCTCCGCGAGTACAAGTACTTGTATGAGTGCCATACGGGTGAGCCATACGAGGATTTGGCAGAACTACTCAAAGGCAAGAACTATCATATTGCCACCACCAATCAGGATGCGCAGTTTTTCCGCACCTTCCCTGCCGAGAAGATCACTCGCATTCAGGGAGATTTCCGCTACTGGCAGTGTAAGCATACTTGTACAGACGAAATCTATCCCAACAAGGAAAAGGTGTATGAGTTGCTGGACAAGATAGAAGGTGACAGACTGCCCGACGACCTGATTCCCCGTTGTCCACATTGCGGTACGGAGATGGTTCCATGGTGGCGCAGTCGCGAGTTTCTGGAGGGCAGCTATTACCGAAAAGAGATGCAACGTTATATGGATTTTCTCAAGAAGAACATGAACAAGAAAGTACTTTTCCTCGAACTTGGTGTGGGTATGATGACTCCAATGTTTATCAAGGAGCCATTTATGAACATGGTATATCGCTGGCCCAATGCCACTTATGCTGTCATCAATCCAAAGGATGCTTATGTTCCAAAGGAGATTGCCAAAAAGAGTATTGCCATTAAGGAAGATATCGCTGTGACATTAAAGAAACTGTTAGGCAAACCGGCAGATCATATCGTATCAGATACAAATTTCGAACCAGGAAGAATATATTAAATATGAATGCAAATATCACTCTAGCCCAAGAATGGATTGCCCAGGCAGATGCCATTCTCATAGGAGCCAGCAACGGACTCTCTATCGCCGAGGGCTATCATATCTTTGCCAACAACGAGATGTTTCGAAGGCAGTTTGGCGACATGCAGCAGCAATATGGTTTCAGAAATGTTGTGGAAGGTCTTTACTTTCAGTATCCTACTGCTGAAGCACGCTTAGAGTTCCACAGACGATTGGTAAAGTTTTGGGTAGACGATTACCAACCTTCACAGGTAATGCATAACCTCATGAAAGTGATTGGTCAGAAGGATTACTTCATCCTTACCAGCAATGGCGACTTGCATCTGGAGAAATCAGGGTTTGATGAAAATCGCATCTTCGAGATAGAAGGTGTCATGACCGACCTTTTTGCAGCACCAGACCCCAAGAAAAAAACACTCTTCCATCACTTTCTTACAAAATATTCTGGCAAAAAACTCGTTATCTTAGAGTTGGGTATTGGTTCGCGCAACCGACTCATCAAGCTACCTATCATGCAGCTGGCTTATCGTGAGCCGAATGCTAAATATATCACGCTCAACATGCCTCAAGAGCTCTATATTCCTGAGGAGATAGCAGAAAAGAGCGTGGGCATTGCTGGCGATATAGCCCAGTCGCTCAAAGAATTGAATACAAATGATTAGAACACTGAGCCCACTTTAAAATGTAAGAAATAAGAAAAGAATTTAGAATAGAACAAAAATGAAGAAAACAATTCCTGTAATAGGCATGGCTTGCAGCGTATGCTCTGCCAATGTTGAAAAGAAGCTGCAGTCGCTAGAAGGCATCAACTCCGCCTCGGTTTCCCTGGCGAGCCGAACTGCCCTGGTAGATTATAACCCCGACATTATCTCTCTGGAAGATATGAAACGGGAAATCAGCAATGCCGGATACGACCTCGTTATCGAAAACGACAGAAGCGTGGAGGAAATCAACCGCCGTGAGTTCACCCTCCTGCGCCGCCGAACCCTGGCTTCCTGGCTCTTCGCCATCCTGACCATGTGTTTCTCCATGAGCTGGATTTCACTGGGCATGGAACAGAATATGATTTCAGATGGCGTTGCTTCGGCTCATCATACCAGTTCCTTCGCCAATCAGATCTGTCTGCTTCTGGCACTCGCCAACCTGCTCTACTGCGGCAAACAGTTTTATGTTTCCGCCTGGAAGCAGCTTTTGCATCATACGGCAAACATGGATTCGCTCGTAGCACTCAGCACCCTCATCGCCTTCCTCTTCAGCACCTTCAACACCTTCTTCGGAGAAATGGTATGGGGAGCGAGAGGCATAGAATGGCACACTTATTTCGATGCTTCCGTGATGATCATCACCTTCGTGCTGACCGGCAGATGCCTGGAAGAAAAGGCAAAGGACAGTACGGCGAGCAGCATCCGACAACTGATGGGAATGCAGCCGAAAACCGCCCGACTGGTGACTTACGAGAAGATAGAAGGCACCAACGACTATAAGATGGAGGAAGTTCCGATTTCTACCATTCAGATAGGCGACATGATAGAGGTAAGAGCCGGCGAGAAGATTCCGGTAGATGGCGTGGTTACCCAGGCAGAGAGTTTCATGACTCCCGATGCTGCCTATGTAGATGAAGCGATGATCAGCGGCGAACCGACTCCGGCGATGAAAAAGGCAGGAGACAACGTGCTGGCTGGTACCATTCCGAGTCAGGGAAAGCTCCGCATGAGAGCCAAGCAGATTGGCGAGAACACCGCCCTGGCGCACATCATCCGCATGGTTCAGGAGGCGCAGGGCAGTAAGGCACCCGTGCAGCGCATCGTGGATAAAGCGGCTCTGATTTTCGTTCCAGCCGTGGCAGCCATCGCCCTTATCACCTTTATAATATGGTGGCTGATAGGCGGCAACGCTGCTCTTCCGCAGGCCATTCTTTCAGCCGTAGCCGTATTGGTCATCGCCTGTCCTTGCGCCATGGGCTTAGCTACTCCTACCGCCCTGATGGTGGGCATCGGCAAGGCGGCGCAGAAGCAGATTCTCATCAAGGACGCATCGGCACTGGAGAATCTCCACAAGATCAACGCCCTCATCATTGACAAGACCGGCACCCTCACCATTCCTAACCAGAATATCGATTTCACCAAGCAGGAGGATTTGGATCTGGAGACGAGAGAGACCCTCAAGCCTCATGCCCAGGAAGCAATGAAGCAGTTGCAGGAAAGGGGAATAGAGGTCTATATGATGAGTGGCGACAAGGAGGAAGCGGCTCACTACTGGGCAGAGAAAGCCGGCATCAAGCATTACCAGAGCAAGGTGCTGCCTGGCGACAAGCAGGCATTGGTAAAGAAACTTCAGGACGAAGGCAAGCAGGTAGCGATGGTGGGCGACGGAATCAACGACACCCAGGCCCTGGCCCTTGCCAACGTGAGCATGGCGATAGGAAAGGGAACGGATGTGGCGATGGATGTGGCGCAGATTACGCTGATGAGCGACGACCTTCTGGCGATTCCGGAAGCCGTAAAACTGAGCCAGAAGACGGTTCACATGATTTGGCAGAATCTGTTCTGGGCGTTCATCTACAACATCATCTGCATCCCGTTGGCTGCCGGAGCCCTTCATATCTTCGGCATTGATTTCCAGATAACCCCAATGTGGGCAAGTGCCCTGATGGCCTTCTCAAGTGTAAGCGTAGTGCTTAATTCGCTGAGACTGAGATTGGCGTAAAATGATAGAAAATGGATTTTACCCCATAACCTCCCCCTCTACCTTGCAGCAGTCGAACCCCATCTCCTTGGCTTTGTCAGGACCGAAGGTGAAGTAGATGGCTTCGCCCTCATCACAAACCTCGCCTTTAGAGTTCTCCAGAGTCAGGTGGATGGTGACGATGTTGCGGCGCTGACTGGCGATGTGACCACGCACCGTAATCTGCGAATCGGTGGTCATCACAGGCTTCTTGTACTTCACGTTGAGCTGCATCGTCACACCCGTGGTCTGCAGTTTGCGGTTGATAACCCAGCCTGCCACTTCATCCATTAGCATACTGATGATTCCGCCATGCAGGGTGTTGATCCAGCCCTGGTAATTCTCGCCGGGATTCCAGATGGTAAGCACATCCTCACCCTCTTCCCAAAACTCAAGATGCAATCCTACAGGATTGTTTGGGGCACAGCAAACGCAGTTGTAACCCTCCTTGTTCAAATATGGATTTAATATCTTCTTCATTTTCTAACTTTTTTAAACAATGCAAAGGTACGAATAATATCTGATAAGACAAAGTTTTTAAAAAATATTATTGTTGGTAGCCATTTAATACCTAAAAATAAGGACAGAACAGAACCTTCCATCCATATAAGAGAACCACAATACCTAGAAATGAGGATAACAAAGAGTACTTATCTATTTAGACTAAATAAAAATACTAATTATTAAGTATTGCAGGATTTTAAAATATCAAGTATCTTTGCAGCGTGAATTAGAAAGATGCTCGCAGACGGCGGGCAAGTGAACAAGAAATTATACAAAACATTAAGAAATGAAGAGAATTATTTTTATTATTTTAAGCAGCATCAATATTTGCCTTGCTCATGCACAGAGCTTTAACGGACAATATATTTCGGAATGGCAATGGGACATGAACAAGAACACCAATTTGATTAATCAGCTGAGACTGGAACTGAGTGTACCGATAGGAAAAGGAAAGGATTCGTTCGAGGCGGCTACGCTGCATGTGGCAAAGACCAACGATGGCATTATTGATGACTGGCAGGGATTTTCTAACATAGATGCTGACAATAACTTCGCCATGCTTGCCGTGCTGGGCTACATGCACGAGTGGAATTCGGGCCATCTGTTTGTGGGTGTGAGAAACGTGAACGAGGATTTCTTCACCTCTGACGTTACGGCACTTTTCCAAAACAGTTCTGAAGGAATTTTTCCTACGGTTGCTTCAAGCTATCCGATAGCCAACTATCCGTATTCGGGCTTGACCCTTTATTTTGATGTAACCAAGGGTGGATGGACTTTCAGAAACAGTCTGTATAATGGCGTAGGATATAATGGCTGGAAAGCCCACGACAATCCTTTCCTGGTTCGCCCGAAGAAGGATGGAATCTTCAATATGTCGCAGTTGGAGTATGAACATAAAGGTGGAAAATATTTTGCGGGTGCTGCCGTTCATACCCGTCAATATCCGATAAACGAGGATGGCGAAATGGTTTCTGCCGATGAATCCAAGGGCAAGACCACCTGTGCCTGGTGGGTTTACGGAGAGCAGAGTGTTTGGAAGTCAGGAGACAAGAACATTTCGTGCATGGTGCAATATTCCGAGAACACCAGTCATCAGAATGCCTGCTACCGATACGCCGAACTGGGCGGCGCCTATCAGGACGATAAGAACGAGTGCGGCCTGTCAGGCCAGTACGCCCGCTTTCAGCAGGGTTCAGAATATTCGTTGGAAGTAACGTGGAAAAGACAGCTGACGGAATCCATTTCCCTTCAGCCATCGTTCCAATACATCAAAAACGACAATGGAGATTTCACGGCTCTTAGTGCCCGACTCTATGTCAGTTTCTAAAGGAAATAGATAATTAGCAAAAAGTGTACATCGTTTTAGCTTTTAAAAGTAAAATGATGTACACTTTTTATATGATAAAATAGCAGCTACCCACTATTTTTTCGTCTATAGACGAAAATTTTCTTATTTCCATCATTTTTTTCGTCTATGGACGAAAATTTTGAAGTATCGAGATTGTTTCAATCTTATTTCCTTGCTATCCATTTCGGCAAGACCAGGGTGCCCATCACCAGGAAAGGGTAATAGAAGATGGCGCGCCAGAGCATGGCGGCAAGGATGGCTACTGAGGCATCGGGCAGGAAATCAGCATAATAAAGACGGAACATCAACTCCGCCACGCCACTTCCGCCAGGCGTAGGACTCAGAATGGAAATCATCCACATCACCCATTGGCGGCACCAAGCCACCAGCATGTTGCCCTGACAATGGAAGGCTATGAGAATAGCTACCACGATGGCGAATCTCGACAGCCACGCCAGGGAAGTATAACCCATCAGCTGCAGCCAGAATCTTCCGCCCTCTAGCTTAGCCTCCTCCGAAGCCATCGTCATCTCCTCGGAAAACTTCTCTACCTTGGGCAGGAATCTGCGAAGGAAAGGAATCTTGCAGCATCCCTTCAATACCCAGCCCAGAATCTGAGGACGATGCAACAACAAGAGGTAGAGGATGGCCGTCCAGACAGCAACGATAAGGGTGCTGACGATGAAAATAACCTGCACTCCGCCCTTAATCCATTCGTTCGTAGCATCCACTGAAATCCCCACTCCATCAGCCAAGCTGAACAAGAGATGCGATGGAACACAGAAATAGAGCAACACGCAACTGATGGCAAGAAAAGCCTCATCAGCCAGCAGGGCTGCAAACATGGTGAAGATACTTCTGCCCATAGAAACTCCCTCGCGATTGAGATAGACAAAAGCCAAACCACTTCCCCCCACCGCCGAAGGAGTGACGGCAGAAGTAAACTCGCAGAGCACATTGATGCGGAACGCCTCGGCTACGGATAACTTACGCTGGCAGAGATGACGGAAACGGAGGGTGAGCATCAGATTCTGGACCGCAAAGAGCAACACGCCCATTACTACCCCCAGAAAGAACCTGGGAGACAAATCTATCCTGCTCAGAACTTCCACATCAAACTCCCGAATCATCATTCCAACGATGACCACCAGTCCGATGGAAGCCGCCAACCATAAATGCCATTTTTTCATATTACTCTCAAAATAAAACTATACCTTATTATATATAGTAATATAACGATTAAATGGCTAATCTATTTTGTTGTCTGTCAATTAAATGCTGATATCTGTCCAAAACTTCTACAACTACGTCATTCCAAGAGCGCACCAGAGTCTCCGCGGCTACCGTATAGTTCATCTACACCCAACTGCTCGCCGTCTATCGCCGCCTTTGCCAAATCAATCGTCAGCGAATTGCCGAAAGGAGTTTTGCGGATAATGCTGTAATACTTTTTACCGCTGCAAAGGTATTTAAAGGATGTTACTTTCGTGTTACAAAGAAATGAAAGAAGAGTGAAAGCATTGCCTTTTTACAAAAAGATTTAAAAAATGGGACTGAATAAAACAAGGTAACGATATTTTGATTATATTTGCAGTATTATTGCAAAACTAACAGATTTACGATATGAAAAAACTACTCTTATCCATCGCCTTTCTGCTCCCTGGTATGGGAATGATGGCGCAGACTCAGGTAACGACTGCCGAAGGTATCCTCGAAGGAAAAGACCTCTCAGGCATCATAGTATTCAAGGGTATTCCGTTCGCTGCCCCTCCGGTAGGAAATCTCCGCTGGAAGGCTCCGCAGCCTGTACAGAAATGGCAGGGCGTTCGCGAGGCCAAGGAGTTCGGACCGAACCCGATGCAGGAACCTCTCTTCGGCGATATGAACTTCGGTACGAAGACCAACAGCGAGGATTGCCTCTACCTTAATATATGGACACCGGCAAAGACCATGAAGGAGCATCTGCCGGTACTCATTTATTTCAACGGCGGAGGACTGATGGCGGGTAGCGGAAGCGAACCTCGATATGCGGGCGATGCGATGGCACGCAAGGGCATTATCTCCATCACAGCCAACTATCGTGAGGGCATCTTCGGATTCTTCGCCCACCCACAGCTCTCTAAGGAAACATCCTACAAGGGTTCCGGCAACTATGGATTCATGGACCAGGTGGCTGCCATCCAGTGGGTAAAAGATAACATCGAGGCTTTCGGCGGCGACCCTAACCGCATCACCATCGTAGGCGAATCGGCAGGTTCCATGTCGGTCAGCGCCCTGATGGCTTCCCCTCTCTGTCAGGGACTCTTTGCCCAGGCAATGGGTTCCAGTGGTTCGGTGATGGGATTCAAGAAGGTGGCTACACAGAAGGAAGCCGAGGAGAAAGGAGTGCAGCTTGCCCAGAAAATAGCCGAGAAGATGGGTAAGGAAACCGGAAAGAAGGTGAAAAAGAACGTAGGAATGAAGAATCTCGACGACCTTCGTGCCCTTCCTGCCGAGAAATTGATGAAACTGGCTGGCGTAAGAACGGTTCCGGTCTATAACATCGACGGATATTTCATGAAAGAACAGCCTGCAGAGGTCTTTGCCAAAGGCGAGCAGACCAAGGTACCTCTGCTCATTGGCGGTAACAACCAGGAGATGACTCCTGCAGCCGTATTGATGGGCAAGCAGCCAACCGTTGAGAATCTGAAAGCTGGCGCCAAGGCTACTTTCGGAGAAGAGAACATCGAAGAACTCTTCCGCCTCTACGGCATCAACAGCGATAAGGATGTATTGGAGCAGCCGGGCGTGAATCTAGCTTCGGATATCTTCCTCGATTATTCTACATGGAAGTGGGGCAACATGCACAAGCTGACCGGCGGACAGCCTGTTTACCGCTACCGCTATTGCCATCCTCGTCCTGCAATGGCCATCAAGGGCAAGGTGGCTGCATTGGCTGGCGGCGTGGTAGATGCCAAGGAAGATGCGGCTCCTGCGCCACAAGACAAGGGAGCCGTTCATTCTGCCGACATCGAGTATGCAATGGGTACATTGCCAACCAACCGCGTGTTCAACTGGCAGCCGGAGGATTATATGATCAGCGACATCTTCAGCCAGTATTACGTCAATTTCGTAAAGACCGGCAATCCGAATGGTCTGGGTCTGCCTGAGTGGCCATCCACCAACGGCAAGGCAGTAGCCCCTGTGCTTCAGATAGACGTGAATACCGTCGTAAAAACTGATGCCCAGATGGAGAAGCGCTATGATTTCATAGACAAACTGTTTTGGAAGAAGAAATAATTCTCTCATTACATTGAATCAATCGGAATACAGATTTCATTGAATAAACCAGAAATAGAGATGTTTCAGAAATTCATTATCAACAGAGACGGAGTACTGAAGTTCGGGCGTGTCTACCTGCACCGTGACATGCTGTCACCCGGCGAGCAATGCACCTACGGGGGCGGTTTGTGGAAGATAGATGAAGGCAGAGGCGCCATCGTGCTTTACGGCAGAAGTTTCGACTTCGGTCCTCCCGATTTCGACTTTGTGAAACAGATAGACTGGACGGGCTTGGGCGGCACCCCTCGCCCGCTCTTCTATCTGCCTCATTGGCCTAGCGAAGAAGAGATTGTGCCAGTCATCATCAATTAAGAAAATAGTATAATATTCTATAATTTTCTGTGTAAAACTTGCGGATAACAGAATAAAACACTATTTTTGCAAAGAGAAATCCTTCTCGGGGAAAGTGCTCTCTAAGAGAAGAGATTCCGTAAATAAGTAACAATTAAAAAGCAGTATAGTATGAAAAAGAAATTAGTTTTGACTGCAGCCGTTATCGCTGCATTGTCAGTTGTCTCTTGCAATGGCAAGAAGACAAATAGCCAGGGGGCTGACCAGGATAGCCTCAGCTATGCAGAAAATGATTCGCTCAATTCCAACGATGTCATTCTCGATTCCATCGCCGGCACCTATGAGGGTACTCTCCCTGCTGCCGACTGTCCGGGCATCAAGACCGTTTTGACGCTCAACGCCGACAGCACCTACCAGTACTCAGCCGACTATCTGGAGCGCAAGGATGGTCACGACGAAGCGAGCGGAATCTTCAAGGTATTGGCTAACAACGTGGTAGAAATCACCCGTCCATCGAGCGGCGAGACATCTTACTACAAGGTAAAGGATGCCAACAGCCTCATCATGACCGATTCGCTGGGCAATGAGCCTGAAGGCGCCATGGCTAAGCACTATGTGCTGACTAAGAAAAGGTAAAAGGGTAAAAAGGTAAAAGGGTAAAAAGAGCCCCCTAGCTTAACATTCCGCTAGGCTCTTTTTACCTTTTTACTTTTTTACCTTTTTACCCTTTTATCTTTAAAACGCCTTTTTTGCCGGTTCTCACAGCGCCATTATTACAAACCTGTTACATTCCTGCCTTTCAAGTTAAAATCAATTAAGTTTTGCACCGGAACCTTCGCTATTCCAGATATTTTTCCTAATTTTGCGCCCACGTTTCTAACAGATAAAATGATTTTAAGATTCAACGATAAATAAGGTGTTATATACTAAATAGATTAAGGAAAAAGAAAAATGGAACATGTTTTTACTGAATCGATGTTTTTGGTGGGATTCGTGATTTTCATCGCCGCCATACTCGTATTAGACATGCTGGTCATCGACCGAAAGGCACATGTGGTTTCTATCAAGGAAGCAGGTTCATGGACGGCTGTATGGATTATTCTCGCGCTCGCCTTCGCCGTATTCATCTATTTCCATGGTGACATGGTACACGGCATAGAGAACTTCGACGACCTGAAGCTGATAGCCTCGCGCTATGCTTCGCATCTCAAACTGGACCCGAACGACTATGAGGGGAGTCTGCAGCAATACCGGCACTATATGACTATCTCCTACATCTCGGGTTATCTGATAGAGAAAACGCTCTCGGTAGATAATCTCTTCGTGATGATGATGATTTTCACCTCGTTCGGAGTGGACAAGAAAGATTACCAGCACGTACTGAACTGGGGTATCCTGGGAGCCATCGTGCTGCGCTTCGTCTTCATCTTCGCGGGTGCTGCGCTCATCAGCCGGTTCGCCTGGATATTGCTCGTATTCGGAGGATTCCTGGTTTACAGCGGTGCCAAGATGTTCCTCAACAGAAACAAGAAGGAAGAGATCAATGCCCTGGAGCATCCGGTAGTGAAGTTCATGCAGAAGCGCCTGCATCTGGGTCCGCTGGTGATGACGGTGGTATTCATCGAGTTCTGCGACCTGATTTTCGCATTCGACAGCATCCCAGCCGTATTCTCGGTATCGCTCGACCCGTTCGTGGTGTTCTTCTCGAATATCTTCGCCATCCTGGGCTTGCGTGCCCTCTTCTTCCTGCTGGCAGCGATAGCAGACAAGTTCCGCTATCTGAAGGTGGGTGTGAGTGTGCTGCTGGTGTTCATCGGTGTGAAGATGCTCATCCACGATTTCTTCGAGATTGATGCAGTCAGTTCGCTGGTATTCATCATCCTCGTACTGCTCGTCAGCATCGGGGCTTCGGTGGTGATTCCGCAGAAACAGGAAGCGTTGGAAAATACGAAATAAGCAAACCATTCGTAAAGGAGATTATCATCAGGTAATCTCCTTCCAGGAAAACATAAAAAGGGCGATTGCTATTCCCCACGCAAGGGATAAGCAATCGCCCTTATCTTTTATGAACTTAGTTTAGAAAGAAGAGCAAATGAATTTTTCACTCTTCCCTCTTCACTCAATTTACTTCCAAGGATTCTCTGTTGGGTAAGGCAGGCTAGCTGGCTGATTGTAAGCGATATCCTTGATGCCGAGATACTTGAATACCTCGAACAAGGTCTTACCTACGTGAGAGAATGCTACGGCTCCGTGGTGTGGATAACCCTTCTGAATCAGTACGTGACGATAGAAGCGGCCCATCTCGTTGATGGCGAAGATACCGATACCACCGAATGAACGGGTAGGAACATCGAGAACCTCACCCTCTGCGATGTAGCTGCGGAGATTGCCCTCAGAATCGCACTGCAGACGGTAGAATGTGATGTCAGAAGCTGCGATATCACCCTCCAAAGTACCACGGGTGAAGTCTGGTTTACCACCATTCTCCAACAGGCGGTTCTGGATGAGCTGATACTTGATCTTACGGCTTGAGCACATCTTGCACTGTGGAGTGTTACCGCAGTGGAAGCCCATGAAGGTATCAGTCAACTTATAGTCGTACTTGCCCTGGATGTCCTCATCATAGATATACTGAGGAACTGAGTTGTTGATATCGAGCAATGTAACGGTATCGTCAGAAGCACACATACCGATGTACTCAGAGAGTGCACCATAGACATCTACCTCGCAAGCTACAGGAATGCCGCGGCTAACGAGACGGCTATTTACATAGCAAGGCTCGAAACCGAACTGGCTTGGGAATGCAGGCCAGCACTTGTCAGCGAATGCTACATACTGGCGAGAACCCTTGTGAGCCTCTGCCCAGTCGAGCAATGTCAACTCAAACTGTGCCATTCTGCGGCTGAGGTCAGGATAGTAGCAGCCTTCGCCCATCTCCTTGGCCATATCAGCGCAAACCTCATCGATACGTGGGTCGTTCTCATGCTCCTTGTAAGCTACGAGAAGGTCGAGCTCTGAATTCTCCTCTATCTCAACACCGAGTTCGTACAAACCCTTGATAGGAGCGTTGCAAGCGAAGAAGTCCTGTGGACGTGGACCGAAGGTGATAATCTTCAAGCCCTTCAAACCGAGGATAACGCGAGCTACAGGAACGAAGTCCTGAATCATCTTAGCTACTTCCTCTGCTGTACCTACAGGATACTCAGGGATGTAACCCTTCAGGTGGCGCATACCAAGATTGTAAGAGCAGTTGAGCATACCGCAGTAAGCGTCGCCACGACCATTGATCATGTCGCCGTCACCCTCAGCAGCTGCAACAAACATGCAAGGACCATCGAAGTTCTTTGCAATCAAAGTCTCAGGAGTCTCAGGACCGAAGTTACCGAGGAATACAACCAAAGCGTTGCAGCCCTGCTCTTTCACTTCGCCCAAAGCCTTGAGCATATCTTTCTCGTTCTCAACTGTAGTCTGGCAGTTGAAAATTTCACCCTTGTACTCTTTTACGATGTTCTCACGGCGCTGAGTAGAAAGCGCGATTGGAAAACAGTCACGGCTAACGGCAATAATACCGAGCTTTACTTGTGGAATGTTGTTGCTTACCATAATTTTAGTTTATTACTTAAGTTTTTGTATAAATTGCTTTATATTTATTGTTTATTATTTGATTTTTTCGAGTTTGTTCGGCTGACAATTATTCATTGTTCCGAGCACAAAGGTACAAATATATTTTGTATCACCAAGCGTTTTAAGGAATTTTTAATTCAAAAAAATGGCGCAAAACCGTGATTCTGCACCAAATGTAACATATGATAAAGTTCTTGATACATTTCATACATGTCTCTGTTATCATCTGATACCCCTTTTCTGCCTTAACATCTTCTTTAATATCTTCGCAGCGGGCGGTACCGGATGGTATAAATCTGATTGAAGTACTCCTTCCAGGCGTTCGGCTCCTTGTCATCATCACGCACGATGCGGATGCCGTAGAATCGGGTACCCGTCTCTTTGTATTCCCGGAATCGGGACAGCAGCTGCTGTGGCGGATCTGGAATCAGGAAGTCGGTAATCCAAAGCACATCGGCATTCACGTAATGGAGTCCGTCGTTGTCGAGAAGGTCGAACATCTGGGTCATCATCTTCTTTGCCGATGTTCCGCCTCCGATAAATGGAAGGTGGGTTGTGGTAGGCTGCCGACGGATGCCTCGCCCGGTATGCGCCTGTCCATCTCCGTCGGACGGAACTGCATCTGCTTCGGCTGATTCCATCATAGTGATTCCTATTCTCTTCAGGCGCTCTGCCTTGCGCTTCGCCATCAGGTCGATGGCACGGGTACTGACGGAGAAATCTATCAGGAAGCAGTCTCGCTCCAAATCTTCTGCCGTCTCTTCCAGCAGAGAGATGAGTGTTGAGGATATCCTTTCAGGCGTGCCATACATACTGGCTGAGGTGTCCAGGCAGACAATCATCGGACCCTTGCGGGAGGCATGGGTAAAGCCCAGTTTGCGGGATGGTTTCGACATTTCGCTCTTATAACGGAAGGTCTGGAGTCTTCGCGTGCGATACTTATAGATAAAGAGGCCCTCCATATCCTCGTCACTGTACTGTGCCAGTTCGAGCGGGAGAAGGGAGTTGAGATCATCGCCCACGGTAATACCCTCGATGTCGCTTCCAGCGGAATGCTCCATCTTCATCTCCACCCCCGAGGCGATGGTGAGCCTATCTTTGCCGTTGGCATCTGCCACACGACCCATCTTCGCCACAATCTCCTTAATTTCCGGATATTTATCCTGAATCTTCACCTGGTTCAGGCGACGTTCAAACTCCGTTTCGGTCCATCCGTTCGTCATCAGTTCCCAGGCTTGTACGGCGCGCTGTTCCGAAACGCCCTTCGTCTTCATGTTGCGTGTTATCTGGTCCATCATGCGAACCAATCCCGTTTCGAAGTTGTTCTGACGCAGGGAGATGAAGTCCTTCAGCTTGTTCAATACCTGATGTTCGATGCAGACCTTCCAGTCTCTTACCAGCCTTTCCCAGTTTTCGGGTTTCGAAGCTCCGTCTCCAGTCATCAGTTTAAGGAAGAAAGGTTTATCGAACCCATCTTCAGCATGTTCCTGTTCCAGCTGGTCGAGCAAAGGGAGCCACACCTGTTCATCTATCCGCTTGAAGGGAGCCCAATCGAGCACATCATCTGCCCGATGACTCTCGGTCCAGGCACGCTGGCGCTGGAACCGCATGTGATGGACGCATTCCACGATGAATTTTCCCACACAATCATAGAATACCTTGCTCTTGATTTTGCTGTTCACCACCTGGCGCACGAATTTCTGCACCTCTTCGCCTGTTTCTGCTATGGTTACTTTCAGGGTAAAGAGATGAATGAGATAATCCTTCAGCGGGTCTTCCTTCAAATTCCAAGGCATGGCGGTGCCTGTCGGTTCAGGAATCTTCACCTGCCCCGACTTACAGAAGTCATCCAGCATCTTCAAGTAATACTGTGCCTCCGCCAAGTCCTTGTTATTCTGGTATTTCATAGGAGTAAATCTTTATCCCTTCTCCATCAGATATTCTGCGAAGATTCTTGCAGCACTCTCTACTTTGGCTGCGCAAGGGCGAGACTTGTAATATTCTGCCGTTCTTGCCGAAGCCACATAGCTGGACTGCGCTTTCTCGTGGCCCTTCAAGCCGAGGATTTCGGCACAGATGATACTGCCGTTCTGCTCCTTCGATTTGGCGAGCAAATCCTGCACCACCTTATAGCATGCCGACTTGCCCTCACGGTCATCCCCTTCGGTCTGTCCACAATCCAAGCCAACGAGCACCACGATGCCCGAAACGGCACCGCACATCATTCTCATTCTGCCTACTCCACCACCGAAGCCGGCACCAATGCGCTTCGCCATCTCATCATCAAGACCATATAAATCGGCAAAGGCAGCCACTACCGACTGGCAGCAGCCATAGCCCTGCATAAAGTTATCCACAGCCTGGTGAACACGCGCCTCCAACTCTGGAGTCAATATTTTCTGTTCGTTCATCATGTTTTGAGTCTTCTATATTATAATAATGTAATAGGAGGCGATTAAACCTCATAAAGTTTCATCGTATCCTGACGGGTAAACGCCAACTCCTTATAGAAATCGCGGAGATAAGCCGATATTTCCGTCTTATCATCAGCAGATGCGAAGAGATTCTCGCCCAACTGCCTTTCCAACGAAGTCAAGCCATCCGAAAGGGTTTCTATCTCTCCCTCGTAATCCCTGCCATCCTCCGGATTTCTGCGTACACGATGATATTTGATGTCCTCAGCAAGCGCATTCTTCATCTCCACGAGTTTATCTGCAAAAGGAGAAAAGAGGGCACGGATCACGATGTTTCGGATAGCGTCCCGCTCTTCCGGCTCCTGCCACAGACAATGGTAGATAGGCAGCAAATCGCAGATATCCACCTCTTCCCTATCCTGCATAAAGGCTGAAGTGCGAAGCAGGCGGACAATATTCTTCCATCGGCGGTCACTCACATAGATGTTTCTGCGCTCGGCAGCCTCATCCACATTCACGGCTCTCAGAGATTTACGGATAGCGGAAATTGCATCGAGCACCTCCTCCTTCACGCCAATCTTACAGATTTTCTCCGCCCATTCAGCATACTCCTCAGGGGATATTCTTATATCGCACACGGATTTCACAGATCTCACAGATTTTTTCTTTGTATTCTCAGAAATAAACAAATCTCTTTCTGATGTTTCTTCTCCCATTGGCATTTGCTTTACAGAAGACTTCTTGGACATAGCATTAGCCTCATCCGTGGAATCAGTGAGATCCGTGTGAGACTCATTAGAATCCAGCAGCATCGCCCGGAAATTCTTCTCCAGCTTAATCGGTCGGCTTTCTATTCTGATAACGAATCGGTCCCAGAGCGCCTCCAGTCCTTCTCCCTTAGCCGGCAACTCATTGCTTGCAGCCACGAGAAGCTTCAGAGGAAGATGCATTTCCCGATTGCCGTTTCTGAAGATTTTCTCGTTAATCACCGTAAGGAGCGTGTTCTGGATAGCAGGTCCCGCCTTCCAGATTTCATCCAGGAAAACCACATCGGCAGTAGGCAGATAACCCTCCACCGCACGCTCGTAAGTATCCGAAGTCTTCAGTTTCTGAATGCTCACCGGACCGAAGATTTCATCGGGCGTAGAGAATCGAGACATCAGATACTCAAAGCTCTGAGCATCCCTGAATGCCGTCTTCAACTGTCTGGCCACCATACTCTTCGCCACACCCGGAGGTCCCAACAGGATGATACTCTCACCTGCCAGAGCGGCAAGAAGCGAGAGCGATATCTCCGTCTCCTTCTCATAAATGCCCCGGTTCATCTCACCGAGTAATTGTTTGAATCTTTCAAGCATATTCTTACTTTTCTATTCAGAATCATATAAAGACAAAAAGAAGTTAAGAGATAAAATTCATTATCCCTTAACTTCCTCATATTCTTTTATATAAATAAGGTATGGCTTACTTTACGTTGCCCACCTTAATCAAGTACTCAGCAATCTGAACTGCGTTCAGGGCAGCACCCTTACGAATCTGGTCGCCGGTCAACCACAATGTGTTACCATTGTCATCAGCCAGATCCTTACGGATACGACCTACATATACATCGTCCTTGCCGGCGCTCTCCAATGGCATTGGATAAACGTAGTTCTGGGCATCATCCTTTACGGTTACGCCTGGAGCAGCCTCCAAAGCCTTGCGGATGTCCTCTACTGCCAATGGCTTCTCTGTCTCGAACCAAACACTCTCTGAGTGAGAACGGAGTGAAGAAACGCGAACGCAGGTAGCACTGGTGCGAACATCAGAGTGCATAATCTTGCGGGTCTCGTTATACATCTTCATCTCCTCCTTGGTGTAATCGTTAGGAGTCATCTTGTCAATCTGTGGAATGACATTGTATGCCAACTGATGAGGGAACTTATTGATATGCTCAGTCTTACCGGTCTCGATGATATCCTTATACTGCTGCTCAAGTTCAGCCATGGCAGCAGCACCGGCACCCGAAGCACTCTGGTAAGAAGAGATATGAATCTTCTTGATATGGCTTAAGTCATCGATAGGCTTCAACACTACTACCATCATGATGGTGGTACAGTTAGGGTTGGCAATGATGTTGCGAGGGCGGTTCAGGGCATCCTCAGCATTTACCTCAGGCACAACCAGAGGCACGTCGTCGCACATACGGAATGCGCTAGAGTTATCAATCATCACGGCACCATACTTGGTGATAGTCTCGGCAAACTCCTCAGAAGTGCCGCCACCAGCAGATGTGAAAGCAATATCGACATCTTTAAAGTCATCGTTATGCTGCAAAAGTTTGACCTCATAGTCCTTTCCCTTGAAGTTGTATTTTCGTCCGGCAGAACGCTCAGAACCAAACAACACCAAATCATCCATAGGGAAATTTCTCTCAGCAAGGATACGCAGGAATTCCTGTCCTACTGCGCCACTTGCACCAACAATTGCTACTTTCATAATCGAATCTTTTAATTTATAAAGTTGTTATAAGTGTAAACTGTGGAAGAGAAAGCCAGCCTCCTTATCATCTTCATGATTCCTCATTTTCTGATAGCTTCATGATTCCTCATTTTCTGATAGCCGGAAACTGCTTATTTTCTCAAATCCGCTGCAAAGTTAAGACTTTTTCTACAATATCAAGCATAAATTCCCAAAAATTATTGCTTTTTGCTGCAAATTTATCATTTTTGCTTACTTTTTTGCAAGAATATGCAGAAAATTGGAGAAAAATAGTTGCTATTGCGTTTGGCAGTTCAAAAGAAGAATGCAAGCATCCTCATAAGAAATATCAGGAAATCGTGCCTTGGATTATATTCAAGGCACGATAGAGTGCTGGAAAATTGAATTATCTCTCTTAATGAGTCATAATCATCCCCAAAGAGTTCTTGCAATCCTCGCACAACCCATGTTTCATGTAGAAGGTATTCTTGCCATGGGCATCCTGCATCAGGCACTTAGGGGCATTCGTCTTACAATGCGGCAAACCGCGAGAATGCAGGAATTCATGGATTGTTACTTTCCATAAGTCATCCTTTCGTTTCAATCGGAAGGTTGAAACCACACAGGCGTCACCTGGCCGGAAACTCAATCCCATAATTCCATAGTTGTATTGTCCATGAATAGAAGTAGAGATGTCTCGATGCGTCAAACCTATCGTTACGATTTCATCATTACCTCCATGCTCTTCATGCAACATTTTCAGGATTCCCCCAGCCCAATACCTGTTTCTTGGTTTGTAGAGACATGAGGCAGGTATTTCTTTCTTGTCTCCAACAAATACAGAAGCCTCCAACCAAGCCTTTGGTACCTTATTGAAAATGAAACCCAACTGCTTCACGAGTTCTTCTCTCAACTGTTCTGCCTCCTGATGTGAGAAATTTTCCAAAGGCTTTAACTCTATGACATAACCCAATGAAGGATCAGCAGGGAGGCTGTCTCCCATGATTTCATTGCCATGGCTCTGATTTCCATTGTAACAACCTGCTAAAAACAGGATTGAGATTCCAGCTATAAACAGCAATAACTTCTTCATAGAATATTCTTTTTATTTGTATTTTGCATAAATCAATATAGGTCTTCTCTTGGAAGATTCCTTGTATATCTGCATCACTTTCTCCACGCAGCTCCTTGATACAGTAAAGCAGCCACGACACTCTGTTCCCAGCGGAATATACTCCTTCTCACCGGAGAATCTTGTCACCTTGCCAGCAGAATGAATCAGGATACCACGGGCTTCTGCCAGATAATTGCTCTTGTCGAGCCCTCGAAGGCGAACGCAGTTCTTGAACTTCATTCCACCTTTTCCTATCATGACATATCTTCCAAGACTCGTGCATCCACTTCCAGGGTTATTACTGAACTTTGGTTGGGCTGCTGTATTTCCCTTACCATTTCCATGCATGCAATAGCTGCTCATTACTCTTTTGCCACGCTGCAAATCATAGATAAAGAATCTCTTTTTGCCAGATGGAATGGAGAAATCCACTAGGATATAGTAATCCGTACTGTATCCTCGTCTGTCGCAATAATCCCTTACTTGCGTCAGGTTCTCACAATCCACCTTATGATACCATTAGTGTCCAATAAAAATTGGACACGTTAATTAATTAATCAAATAGTCCCTTAAAAAGGGGATAATCGAGTTCTTTGACATCGTTGAAAATAGTCTTATCAAATAGATCTCTTAGGTGGGTTTTGTCCGTCAATGAAATGCTTAGAATCTGCAAACCTTCATATGTCGAGCGTTTCAGTTGCATATCATGGTGCACAATAGCCACGAGACAATAAGTGATAATGGCAACACTAATCTGTATGCGTACAGCATTCTTCGTTGTGCCCCAGAATCTCTTTATCTTAAGATGCTGCTTTAGCCATTTGAAGTAATTAGGAGAAGCTTTACATAATTACTTTTATGACAAGAATAACATTATGAGAAGTGAATGGAAAAGTATTATTGAAGATCAGAACTTTAGGAGAATGCTTCTCCGTTCGACTTCTCATAATGATAACTATTTCTTCAGACCTCTGAGCCAATCTCTGAGATTTTTATTGTTTTCCCAAGATTTATCAGTCTCTCGGTTAGGTGTGAGATCTGTATACGCCTTTTCGAACGCCTCACGTTTTGCTTTAGAGTCTGCACGAGCATAAATGTCCGTTGTTTGAATAGAGACATGTCCTAGCAAATCTCTAATATAAATAAGGTTGACTCCAGCCTGTAGAAGATGCATAGCTCGACTATGACGTATAGAGTGGCAACTAATCCTTTGCGGAATAAGTTCTGGAGACACCTTCCTTGCCATGTTTGCATAAGTACAAAGAATGTATGTGATACCCTCACGCGTCAGCTTTTCATTTCTGCCATTATAGAAAAGTGGAGACGCAGCTTTGTTGCAATCGTTAAGATGATTCTCTTCCATATATTCACATAGAATTGACACCTGTTCCTTTACAAGCGGTACTATTCGTGCTTTGCGTCCTTTTCCGAACAGACGTATGGTATATGGCTCATGGGTTATGCGCACACTATCCACAGTAAGATCTGCTATTTCAGAGACTCTTGCTCCCGTATCATACATTAGTGAGAGTAAAGCGAGATTTCTTCGGCCTCTCCAAGTTGATGTATCAGGCTGAGCCAGCAACAACTTGATACCTTCTATTGTCAGGTAGTTAAGTGTTGTCCCTGATGTTTTTATGGCTTTAATAGTTAGGATCTTTTGCCATTCTTCTATCATTTCTATGACGCTATATTGCAAGTAATGACAAAAAGAATGAATGGCAGCAAGCCGATAGTTACGTGTCGCTGCAGAGCATTTTCGCTTGTCAAGTAGCCATTCGAGATACTCGGTTACACTTACTCTCGTGAGATGTTTCAATTGCAATTTTTCAACTGTGATTCCTTTAATATCTTTCATGAAGTCAATAAATTGTACAAATGCATCTCTATAGGAGGATATGGTGTTAGGGCTTACATTACGCTCATGAGGCAGGTATTCTACCAGAAAGCGGCTTAAATGTTTGGCAAAGTCAGTCGTCGTAGTCATAGGCTTTACATATCTTTGGATAGACAAAAGCATTGATTTCAGAACATTGCTCTTCCAATTCTGGATACATGTTGCATGTGAGGCGAACATACTGCTCTGTCGCTTTCAGCGAGTGATGTCCCAGGCATGTTGAGAGAATTGGCAAACTGGCATACAAGTCCATTCCTTTGTGCCCCATCTGTACAAGAGCATGTACGGCATTCGTATGTCGCAGGTCGTGAACGCGTGGTCCATGATGATTCCCCTTATGGGGAATTCCGCATGTGTCCAGCAATTTGCGCAGATGCTGATATACACTATTAGCCTTGATGCTAGTCCCGTCCGATTTTACAAACAAAAAACCATTTCCTGCAGCTATGTCTTTGATGGGCATATTGTTTCTATACTCCATATAAGATGCAAGTACCGTCTTCATCGACTCACATAAAGGTACGATCCTTTCACTTCCGTTCTTGGTTTTATCTAAGCGAATGTAACCTTCATCCAGATGAACATGTTTGTTGCGGATGGAAAGAGCCTCAGATATACGCATTCCTGTACTATATAGTAAACGAAGAAGAGCTGGCATGGCTATGAGAGCTGTACCCATGCGTATGTCATATAGTCTATATTCGTCCGCTGCAGAAAAGATTGCGCCAATCTGCTCCTTTGTGAATATATACGGAGTAAAATCAGACTTCGGTTGCTTGGGCATTCGTGGAATGAAGCATACACAGCCACACCTGCACATCAGTCTTGTCAATTGACACCATACGGAACATTTGGAATATAAAGTTCTGTCACAGTCCGCCACACGTGTAGCTCTCCACTTTTTGAAGAACACCTCTTTGATATGAGGATCCTTTAGGCACTCTGCATTGGCAAAGTCGTCAATCTCTTTCAATATCCATCTGGTACGCAACGCACTGATTCCTGCAGACATTTTAATGTCAAGAAGATGATTCATATATGGGGCTAACACGCTGGAATATTTAAATTGCTCAGCCATAGAACGCACCTCCTCTCTGTTTGTAAAAGGCATCTGGAACTGGCGGTACAGGAATGGCACACTCTATCAAAGACTTTATGTCAATCTTAAGATAAGTGAGAGTTGTTTCCGTACTGCGATGCCCTAGCGATTCGGATATGACAGGTAACGTCGTGCCTTTCTCAAGCATGACGCTTGCAAGAGAATGACGTAGAGAATGTGGACCATGATGCTTGGCCGATACATCTATTCCGGATTTACAGATGATGTTGTTTATTGCAGAGCATACCATACTTTTGGTTGCTGGCACATAAGGTGCCTTGCAAGAAAGAAATACATTCTGTGAAACTGTCTGAGGTCTTCCATGCTGCAAGTAATCTATGATGGCATTACCAACATCCGCAAGCAATGGCAACTCTATGACCTTTCCGGTCTTATGCATCACAAGGGTTAGTACATTGTTGTCCCAGTCTATATTAGAGAACTGTAGGTTGGCTATGTCCGAAGCTCGCAACCCCAAACGTGATGCAAGTAATAACATTGCATAGTTTCTCTTGCCAACGCCGCTGCTTCTATTCACGGAGTTCTCTACTATATTTACCTCTGCTGCTGTGTAAAACGAAGGAATACGCTCTTTCTTGCGCAGCTTATATGTGTCAAACAGACCATCAAACCTTCCATCTACAATATGCTCCGCTTTCCAGAAACGAAAGAGGACACGCAGGGCAGAAACTATGTTTACCTTGTTGGGCGGATGGGACGAGACAAACGACAAGATGTGTTTATCCGCAATCTCGGACACACTGTTGACACCACTGAGATTGAGATGAGTTAAGAACTCGCTTAGATACAAACGATAGTCATTTATAGTCACCTGACTTCTACGAAGAGAAGTAAGATGGATGATGAGTTTTTCCATCTCCATGCCAATCTTCCCATCGAGGGTATGGAAAACAGGAGTGAAACAACGCTTACGTATAAGCCCTAACGAAAGCATATCGTCAAGGACTTGAATACTGCGAATCATTTCACGCTCCTGGTGACGAATCTCACCATAATGATGACAGGTTGACAGGAACTCTTCACCAATAGAAGGGGAATAATTCTCAATGTCGTGAGCCGACATGTAGTGGACGATGCCTTTACGCCATAGACATTTATACACAGATATTCTATTCTCTGTGTAACAATGGTCTTCAAAGTACTTGATGCATCGATCCATTAGGACTTGAATCTTTACTTCTTGCATAATATATAATATTTAGTTTTGGGGCTTATGCCCTATACTGTAATATAACGTTATGAGAAGTATTTATGATAAGTTTTTGCTGTAAAATTCATATAATCAACAATTTTTCACAGGTCAAATCTGTCTAACTTGACATATTGATATTCTTGTCATAAAAAAATAGCTCAACCAACCATCTTTTTTTATATAGATTCGCGACATCCAACGCTGAAAGATGCTTTGCATTCGTCAGAAAAGTAAACTCACGATCATCTTCTTCATCGTAGTATCGAATGAATCTGAATGATTCAGGATACTTCTTTTCGGAAAGATATCCTGTTAGTTTTACTTCAGCATCAGTTAGTACATTCTTTGGCATTCTTCGCTTCCATTTTACCATTTTGTACTTCAAGTTCGTTTTGGCTCTGACTACATAGTAGGAACCTGTAAGATGAATCTTATAAAGTTCCTTGAAAGTATCATAAGCCCTATCGAAAATGTAGTAACTGTTTGGTTCATACGTAATTGAAGACATTGCTGTAGAATCATGCTTTGATGCTGTGGTCACAGTATAGAAAGCTGGAACTTGTGCTTCTACGTCATATAAGACATGTGCTTTAACTCCTCCTTTCTTACTTCTGAACTTTGCCCATGGAAAAGTTGCAAGACACAACGGAATAGTTGTCGAATCAAAAGCATACTTCTTTCCTGGTATATTCAAAATGTTGGTTTCTCGCTTTTTGCAAGCTTCCTTCATCATATAGAATGCAAAGTCTTCGAAAATCCTGTAATCACGAGTCTGATTGGCATAAGCAAGAGTTGCTTTTACGATAGTATTACGTCCAAGTCCCAGATGATATTGCTTAGCTCGATGAGCTTCCAATGCAACTATCAAGTCACGTAAGCTCTCACGATTGCTCAGTTGCCCAAACATCATTGCAAGAAGCTGGTTCCAGCAAGTGAAGTGTTTCACGTATCGGTTGCCATCATACTTGCGTACGTAGTTGTTGAACTGAGTTCTATTCAGAAATGCAGTAAGTTGAGCGAAAACATATTTGTCTTGAAACATAGTAGCCAATTCTTTTTGGCTGCAAAGTTACAAAATCAAGTCCGTTTCATTGCAAAATACTGCATAAAAGACTATAATTCAACTGTTTCAAAGATCGAATTGCCCTTTTTTATTGGACAGTAGTGTTATGATACCACTCTTTAGCATCCACCGTATTCTTAAAAAACAGTTTTGTGAACCTATTATAAATAGGTGGAACGAAAAGGATACCGATGACAAGCAGAACCATTATTCCCAATATAATCAATAACTTCTTCATAATAATGCAAAAGTAGAAAAAATAAGCAAGTAATGATGCTATCCATACGTGGATTGTATCAAATACTCGCTTATGTGTATGAAATCATCAATGCCTATAGCATCAAATCCTTGATGGTTGTACCATTCATGAATCTGCTTAAATCTACCCTTTCTCCAATACCATGCAAATGTCCGGTTTCAGAATACTGCCAGATATTGCACTTTCCTCTGCCGTCGATAGAGGGTTGTCGGGAGTTATAATTGGCGATGAAGAGATAATAACGATTGAACTTCGCCCCCATCTCCTTATTATAGAAGCTCTCGTTGCTATAGATGACAGGATACTTGCCATAGTGTTTCTTCACCAAGTCAGCAAACACCTGTATGCTATCCTGCAGCTGTCGTCCCTTCCATCTTCCCTGGATGCCTTTCTCCTCCACATCCAATACAGGAATCAAGTCCTGCTCGCCCTTCTTCACCAACTTTTGGAAATCCCGGAACTGAGCAGTTACTGAAGAGCCGGCAGACATCAGATGATAAGATCCCACCTTCAACCCATATTTACGAGCCAGTCTGATATTTCGGCGATAATGTCGATCCACATATCCCTTACCATGTGTAGCTCTGATATAAACGAACTTGATTCGCTTGTTCTTCGCTATTTCCTTCCACTTGATAACTCCATTGTGTTTCGATACATCAATGCCGTCATATCCGCCACGAGTATAAGGTTGCCCTTTCAATCTATCAACGAACACATCAGAATAAGATGAAGCGATGCCTAACCATCGCTTCACCTTATATGGCGACACCACATACATGATTCCCAGACCAATACCAGCCAAAACGACCAGGCTGCCTAAGGAAACCGAAGTATATTTCAATCCTTTCTTCATTACATTTTATCTTTTAGTTGTTTTCAGGGGACAAAGGTAATGAATTTATTTGAAACGGCATAGAAAGTAAGGGGATAAATGTATGAAATAGGGGGCTGGAAGTACGAAACTCAAGTTCTTTAGGATTATTCATAAGAAAAGCGAAAAAAACTTTGGTACTTTCAAATATTAATCGTAATTTTGCAACAAATTAGAGTATCAAAAATTAAGGAGGATTATTATATGACTAAAATAATGTCAAACTCAAAAGAACGACTAAACGATAAAGCCCAACACTTTTTCGAGGATAGCAGTACCGTTCAAGAACCAATGGTTGCCTATCGTCACGATTATGCAACAGAGGCTCATAACGAATTCGAAGAATATCCTTTTATGACATCATGCAATAATGACGAGTTGGCGAATCATGTCTTAGCTCGTGAAGAAGAATATGCTAGAACAGGCACCGCCGTTGACTTTCTAGAAATGATGGCCGATTTCAAAAATGAATTCGAATGGTAAAGATACGTGTATTACCACCAACCCAAGAAGACATACGCTATTGTATCGAATATGCTAGGGATGAGTTTGGAAGGATATGCGTTTTGAGATGGAAAAAGGAACTTGAGGCCATATACGCTCGTCTCATTATGTTCCCTTTGTCATATTCTCCAGAGCCTATTCTGAAAGATTTTCATAGAGATTATCGTAGCGCACTGCTTATGGACAACTTCAAGCTCATTTATCGCTACGACAAAGAGCGTGACGAAATCGTCATTGCTGACATTTGGTACACCAAACGTTCTCAACAAGCATTATTGAGACAATTCAAAAGGAAACTATAAAAACTTGGCGAGCTGAAGGATTACTCCCTTTTGCTCGCTATTTTTTTATCTTCTACCATTTCACCACCACCATAATCCTTATCATCGATGGGGAAAATATAGTTGCATATATTACTTTACATTATTATTCCCTGATAAAGACTTTTCTGAACGTTTTTAAAAGAAAACATCCAATACTTCCTCAAACACATCATTAGGACTCACTTTATTGAAGAGACGCATAGAAGTTTTGAGTTTCAGCACGTCAATTCCGCTTCCCATGATATATTTGATGTCCTTATCCTTGTGGAGCAAGAGCGCCTTGCAGCATTCACGGAGTCTATCACCCAGAATTTCATGTTCAACATAGGCTCTGGCTTCACCCTCGCCATCCAAGCCATAGTATTTTGAATTGTAACTATGTCCGAGTCCCTTCTGTTGTGGGAAGATATACCATATCCAATGGCTTTGTTTTCTACCTCCTTTCAGTTCACTTAAAGCCTGGGTATAGGCAACCTCCTGTGCATCCAGAAAACGCAAGAGATCATAGTGTGGCTGCTGAGCCTTTAGATATCCGATAATGTCGGAAGGTGTAGAATCGGACGCCAAGCTTTCACCAGCGACAATTTTCTCATGATCAATTCGTTTTGGGCATTTACTGGGAACGAATAAAGCTCTCAAAGACTTCACAAAAGTGATACTTAATTTCAAAAAAATCATCCTCTTTTTAACGTTTTATTAAATTCTACAGCAGTTCCGTTCGCAAATGGATTGGGAGCAATAACCTTCACCTTATTTAGAAGTAGAAGATACGGGAACATACACCCCATAATTCTCACAAACTTCTTTACTGGAAATATACCAAGAATAATCTTTCTCCTTATCCGAAGGGCAGATAGTCATATTTACGAAATTGCTAATTCTCAATTGTAGATACTTGAAATCATGTGCCGACAATATATCGTTAGCACATTCGGTAAAATACGATTCATCTTGCTTTAACTCTTTGGCTCCATTCCAATGAATCTTGACAAGATACTCCTCGCCCGGCATCAATTGAGCTTTACTTCCAAATACAAGTTTCTGGGTTTGCATATCTAGCAAATGTACATAATCCCATACTTCTGCATAAGGAATAACATTTCCCATTTCGAGATAATATTGACCGAACTCATTTCTCTTACGCACTTTCTTATAATCAAATCGAAAATATACACGATCCTCTATCTCTACAAGGTGCCCAGAGATATTTTTTACGCCAATATGATATGTAACGCCAAAGTCGTTTATCATAGAACCATCCAATCTAAATTGCAAGCCATTGGCTACAAAACCATTAAACCATTCTTTTTCCATAATTTTATTCATTATTGATTACTATTTCATTTGTATATAACCTCAGATGAAGCGATGCCCAGTCATCGCTTCTTTCTGAAAATGGCATTCAACACCATCTTACCCACTTTTCTTTCTAATCCAGCCTTAGAGGTTGGAATCCCCGTCTCACGTGCAAACTTCTGTTTAGCCTGCGTGATACCGAGTGCCCGATTTAAAGAGAATGATACTCCAGGAATTTTAAACTTTGACATAAGCTAATCATATATTAAAATTAATCATTTACCAATTTCTTGAATTGCGTCATGCCATCCTCCTTTTTTATAAATTGCAAGAAGATGACGAAAGCCATCCCCGTAAATTGGGTCTGTACATTTCTTCATATTCTCAATCGCCGCATCAGCCTCTTTAGCACGAATTGCCTTCAATACAACATAACTTCCTAAATTACAGAAACCTTCACATAGTTGTTTTTTCGGATAAAAATTTCTATTGTACTGATAGATATGAAGCATCTCATGTGCTAAAACTTGGGCAAAAGCCACGCGTGACAACTCCCGATAAACAAATATCGTATAGTTGCTACCCACAGCTTGTGCTAAGCCCCGAGTATTCTTGTCATGCGTGAGTTGATACATTTTTTCTGCAGACACCATTATCAGATGCCAATTGGTTATTAATCCAATTTCCGTCTGAGCATAGATACGTTTTATGAAGTTTATGATTTTGTCACAATCCGTTTGCTCTATCCTATATTTTTGGCAATGAGAACAAACTTTCATTCCCATGCCAATATCCCTTGCATGACTATCACAATATTGTCCACAGCTCGCACAAATCACAATATTAGCAAAATGTTTTTCGCAAACTGCATGACCAGCCCAATCATAATAGTATCTTCCGATTATCGATCTGCCACAATAGAAACAATTCATATCAACATTGCTTAATGGTTTCCCCAATCTATAGTATCTAAAGAATCTGCCGTTTCATCAGCCTTCGACAATGCAGATTGTTCTGAATCAACAAACTGAGAGAGATGACTTTTTTCCTCATCAAGTTCCAGAGTTGAAAGATTCGAATCCTGTAAATCCACAAGATTTTCCAATACTTCATCATCCATTGGCAAAAACTGCATCATACAGAATTTTGACTCTATATGAGAAGAACGATACACACTTATTGCCGTTCCATTATTCAAGAGCCCTTTCATTTTCTTGAAATCCTCATCTATTGTTGGCATATCAGTATAAAGAGCCAGAACAACCTTGTTTTCCTTTTCTGCCGATGTCAAATTATAGTTTACAAATGGAGCAGCCTTCGCCTGCAACTTGTTACAAACCTTAGGCAAGTCTTCCATTACCGACAGTGTCTTTACAAAAGGGAATGGTTGACTCCAATCTATAAAAGAATATCTATTAGCATATGCCAATGATTTCTCTTTCACTATTGACTTCAACGATTCCAAAGTCTTCTCTTCGGTTTCATTCCATTCTTTTTGACACTCTTCAAACCGCTTCTTATATGTTTCCCGTTGCAGCTTTTGCAATTTCTCCAAATCTATTAAAGGACTATCACTATTAGAGTGAGTTGTCAGTTTAAACTCATCACAATCTCTCTTTTTATCCGAATATGAAGCATTTACTCTTGCTACATCATCTGCAAATTTTGCAAAACAACGTTTCAAGTCTAGCATCTCCTTGATTTCAACAATCACCTTAGAAGCGTTAATACGACTTGGTCTATTCTCTTGATTGGCTTTCTCATTCTCTACAGGGATTTCACTAAAGTTTTCTTTATCTTTTACCCAAAAGAACAACCATCCAAGACAACCTTTTCTATTATGACTTGTTATACTACCCGCAGACTCAAATGTATCCCCTTTATGCTCGTTCTGTTCATCTACAGAATCCACTTCATACTTATTAACATAATCAAAAAACTCTTTGGAACAAACGTAATCCAATGTTTTCTTATAATCAGCGGAATCTTTTTGGGCACCTTCATTATTAGAGCCATTATTAACGACACACAAATTCTGATATATTAGCTTACGGTCGATACAAAAACAGCACTGCTGTCGAAAAGCCATACGCTTCTCTTTTAGACTGCGCTTAATCTGTTTTATTTTCTCAGAGATCTCATTACTTTTTTTTCTAAACTCTTCTTCCGTTAGTGCCTTATCATTTATAAGCGCATCTCGCTGTTCTTCATACAGAGCAAGTTCTTTCTCCTTTTCAACAATTTCATCAGAGAGTTCAAACTCTTCAAGATCTTCTTGTCTTTTTGCTTCAAGATATTCTTTCAACAAAATCAATTTATCATCAATAGCCTTATCAACACTCAAAGGATAATTCCTGATGTCTTCAGAAAAAGGCACATCTCCATAAATTTTCTCCAAACGCTTTTTACGCTTTAGTAGACCAAATGGAAATTTATCAACATCCATCACTTTCTTTCCTCCTTCATCAAAGACCTCATCCTCACCAAAAAGGCACTCATATAAAAGAGCTTTTTGATCAGCATTAACTAAATAGCGTTCTACATCTGGATAGTAGTACATACACTCCGCATAGCCAACGGAAAAGCAACGAGTTGAGCAAGAAGCATTCGTTATGGAATTTATCACGCCATATGAATCATTCGGATTAGATATCAGCATCATAATATCAACGAAATAACGTGGTAACATAAGATTATGATCTTCCTTGCTCAAACACAAAGCAGCAGCATCACTATTCTGATTGTCTATATAGAAGATGAATTGATTGAACATCTTTTTTACACCTTGATTCACATCATTTACAGAAGATCGATGGGTGTCCAAGATTTCTTTCAATAAGCTTGCCCTCATTTGAGTACAAACATTTGTTGGATTAGCCACATCATAAGTGAACAAGATACGAAACAAACGAAAACCAGTATCCTTGCCCTGTCCTTCTTCATAGATAGACTCGAACTCGGAAAGCCAATGAAATTCCTGTTTAAGTTCTCCTTCATTCAAAGGATTTTCCAACAAAAACACATTGACAGGTTCTGCTTTGGAAATACAACAAACCTTACGAAATCTTGCAAGTTGATTGGATAATAAATCAGCTAAACTTACTTTTACCTCATTTTTCTCCACTTCTCCTGCTATGGTATATCTATATGTATATTTCCCAGATTCCGTGCGTATAATCTTACCTGTAGAAATATAAGTTTCCACATGAGGATTCCGTGGACGACATTTTTCTATGTCGTCCACTAAATCATGTAATTTATTGTCTGTACTTATTACGATAAATGCAGCCATAAGCCATTTTTTTATTCTGTCATCAATCCGATTTCCTGTGAAATAAGGTCTTTTACCGCCTTGAATTTAGACTCATTGATATTACTTGCCTCCAAAGGACTCAACTGCGCATACCCTTCCATATAAGACTCTTCAGTCTTAATAGTATTTATCTTGTCCTCAATTGGCTGTCTTCCTGAACGAGCAATCTCTCGATTCAAAGCAGCCTCCACCTCTTTATAAAGTCTTTCACTCTTAAACAAGTCATAAGCGACATCACGCTGATGGCTCAAGTTATAACGATACTTATCTATGGCATCACCATGACTCTTTGAACGAATCCAATAACGGTTCTGCTCAACATCAAAATGAATATATCCAAAGACAAAGCCCCAAACCCAATATTGCAAAACATTGTCAGTTTCAACCGTAGGCATCACATTGAAGTTTTCCGCATTCATACGATTGTTCAACTTCTCATCCAAGTAATTTGCCATCATATTGCCACGTGCAACCTTGATTTCTGTATCATGCTTATAAGTTGAAAAATTATTGACTGCGTAGATTGGCAACAAATCTTCTACCACCAATACATAAACACGATCATCTTGATTGGTCGAAGCAAACGATGTTTTGTTACCATTGGTATCAAAGAAATGCTTATACTCCTCATCCTTACTGAGCAAACTAGTATCTCTATTACCAACACCAACAATAACAAATCTATCAAGTTGGAGATTGGCCTCATTATAGCCTTGAGTGTTGTATGTCCACAAAGGAGAAGCCAAAACTCTCAGACGTTCGAGATAAGACTCCACCTGCACTTTTGGCATAGATGCCAATACCGAGTCTATAGAAGTATTAACAGCTTCTTTCACATTTGGCGTTTCCTTGGCAAAGCTCCACATTTTTCTCTCAACATAATCCTTAGACTGTCCCAACCAAGTAGAAACACCCTCATTAAGATACGCTCCAAAGTTAGCTTTTATACTATCATCAATCTTCAATTCAGACGCTTTCATTACCTCGGCTTGGTGTAAAAAAATCTGAAATTTAGACTTTGACTGAGAATTATGCTGTTCGTTAAGCAACTTACGAGACTGCTCCTTAGCTACATCACGCAGAACCGATTTTAACTCATCAATAGTTTTCAATTTGTTTTTTAAAATGGATTCAAATTCAGAATAAAACTTCAAAGCCCACTCTCGCCGAATCTCCTCACGCAGATTACGAACAACCTCTGTCAGTTTATTTTGTAAAATTTCCACGCCATCCTCATTGACTTTCTTTCCGAATATAGAAGCTATCCCCTTGTTTTTGACACCATTCAACAAGGCATTCCACTGCTGAGGCTCAGAATTAATTTCGTGATACTCTGATCCTTCCAAAGTCATCTCTGACTTACAAATATTTACAATATCCAACAAGGAAGAAATAAACTTAGAAGCAGAATCAACTTTACCTTGACTACGAGACATAATCTCTGCTATATATAGCTCAAAATAGCGTTTTGTATTGGCAAGTTTATTATTCAACGCTGTCTTCAAGTCTTTTTCCAATAGTTTTTGACCACAATTATTCTCGATATATGTATTGACATCAAACTCCGTGGTATTCTCATCTATCTGCAAAGAATAAACTGGTGCTGGAGAAAGCAAAGTATTGATAATATCATCACGACCATTATTCTCACGAATCATAACATTCTGATCATCAAAAAACTTGTTTGCATCACCAGAGCCATCTGAAGGAGATTGTAACATTGATTCACACAATTGAGAAATTGTAGTATAAGCAATCGCTCTTCCTACAGCCTGACTATCATATATCAATTCTGCACTACTTGCCGAAGCTGCCCAAGCTTTTTTATTCAAGATATCATATGCGCCTCCCATCTTCTGTGCCTTGATATTATCAAATGGAGAAGCTAAATCATCTCCCATCTTATTAGCAGGCAAAAAAGCACTCTTAGCTACAACATCTATTAAATCATCTAAGCTATCAAAAGATACCCCAGCCTGATTCATATTATTGACGACATAAGCATAATCAAACAATGGTTCACTAATCTTAGCATAACCAAAATTAATCGCAGGATCTTTCGGATTATGGTGCATAATGTAATCTAATGTAGACAATGCGCCATAAGAATTATACAATACATTAGCCATAGACGGACCTGAATTCATCGCCCTAAAGACCTCAGGAAGAACAATCCATGGATAAAGGTTATACGCTTGAGCATTCTCCTTCAAAGCATCTCTAACGATATTCAGTACATCTATCAACATACCACTACCAGTTCCTCCGGCAATTGACGCAAAGACATTGATACTTGTAGGATACTCCATACCATTCATGTTTGTATCTACTACATAAGGGGAATCTTGCGGAACCAATTTATGAACCTTTGTCACTGCTGCCTGTATATTATTTTTAATCCTCTGATTATTATAATAAGCTATAAAACGACCATTTGATCGCACTTGTCCAGCACCTCCACCTTGAATAGAAGAGAGTTTATCCACATTCTTCAGTGGAACCCAGTCATACGATTTGGGATTTGCATGATAGACACTCAGTGCCTCTTTTACTGTACACACTAACAACTCGGAAGAATCAAGTCTGATCAGTTGACCTTGATTTCCCGTCACAGACTTGCTCATAGCAGCACCATCAGTATCAATTGCAATGAAGCCTATCATTGGAGGTATTTCTCCATAACTGTCAACAAAGCATTTCTTAATTTTAAGAAGTGCAGAAACTCCAGTTCCACCCAATCCTACATAAAGGGTTTTCTTCAATTTTATAGCCATAATCTAAAAGTATTAAGTTCAACGAATTGTTATTTTTATTTTTTGTTGCCTGTTGTCAATATTTGCAATTCCATTTTTTGGTACAGGATTAGGATTTATGGTATATCCCTCTCCGAAACACATTGCATTTTTCTTTTTAGGTATAAATGTTAGTTTGCAGACAAACAAAGGATTAACTACACTTTTAACTTCGCCTGTAAACAAACGATTCCAAAAAGATTGTTTTACTTTTTTATCCGAAAACACCACTCGTTTTGCCCCTTTAAAGACAACATTCATTTGTCCGACCAGCTTTCCATCCTTTTCCAAGAGCACAGACTTAGTGAATTTCCCGAATCGAGGATACTTCAACGGTTTCAATATGACAAACCATACAAGAAGCACAGAACAAAAAACTATCAATATCCAGATGACTACTTTCGCCAATGGATTCATTTGCTTGTCATAATCAAGCGTCCACTGAAAAACATCCAGTTTTTGTCCAGGTTTCAATGTCTCTGAATCTAATCTGTCCAACTTGTAATTAATCAACCTTAGATACCCTTGATGTTTTCCTCCTTTTGCTTCTGGATTAAAGACAAAAGATACCTTTTGAGAGCAAACAGAAGAATTCACTCTCAACTTATTTTTAAAAAGAGGCTTACCATCTGCATAAACCTGCATCTCATTAGTATCAATAGGCTTATCATCATTATCCACAAACAAGAATTCAGCAAAGCATTTCTTGTCATTCTTTGCATCTTGACTGAATTCAAACTCAAACACTTTCTCTGCAGGCACAGTTTTTGCATCTACCCATAAGAACTTAGGATAGTACGTTACCGTACCAAACTTTGTACTTTGTTCAGAACAGGAACAAAACAGAACAAGAACAAAGAAGAATATAAATTGATAGATATGCCTCATTTCACACTTACTTTTAATGAACGTTCTGGTTTACTCTCACACTTAACTGGTATAGACTCTGTCACCAAGAAATCAAAAGTTCTACCTCCCTTTAGTTTAACTGCTAAAGAAAAACACTTAGAATATGGCAGCGAATGCACATTTCCTCTAAAAGATATATATACCCTTAACTTTCCATTTACAAACTTTGATTCTTTCACATAATAAGGTGAGTTAGTAGGGAAACTCACAACAAAATGCCTTTCCTTAACATCTCCCCAAATCGGTAATTCTAAATACTTATCATTACGAGCATTGAAGATCGCATAAGACTGCAATCGAATCATATTGATATTGACATCTGCAGTTTTAACCTTCCAAAGATGAGATTGAGAATCGATTATTCGATCTATTTCCAGATTATAAGCAGCCTTATTTAGCATCACATAGAAACCATATACATTTTTGTTCGCATATCTGGCTCCCCATTGCCTCAACAATATTTGAAATTGACGAGTTTTCTCTTCATTCTGCCCATCCGTCATGAAAAACATATAAGTTACTCTTGAAGAATTTACTCTATTCTTATAGAAATCCATTAATGGATCACTATGATAGGTCATAGAGTTTTTGTTGACAGAAAGAGAATTGATTTTATTCTTTAAAAAATCTTTTCCTTTTGATGTTGCAAGACTAGAAAAAGCTGGTAAACTAGCATGATGATTTTTGTCAAAGGCAAATGGAACAACCACTAATTCTGTGGTTTCATCCGTTACCTTTTCTATCGCATTCTTCAAATTTTCCTTTACCTCATCCCATATTCCATTAGGTTGCTTCATAGAATATGAGCAATCGAGATAATACACTCGTCTCTCTTTCAATATTTGAGAATGAATCGCCAAAGAAGACAACATCATTATTATCATAAGAATCCGCCTCATTCTTTTCTGTTTGCGTCAACTTGTTCCCAGAAGTTGCATTAGTTATTAAAGTTTTTATGAATTGGCGTGGGACTATTGCCTTTTCGCCAGAATAGAGGTTGTGGAAGGACCTATCTGCTAGCATAGGACAATAGCCCACGCCAAAAGGGTATATCATTCCTTTTCCATTTTGAAAAGGATACAATAATCCTAAAGGCGTGAGAATACTGTTCACTATCCAAGCAGATTTCGAAACTTCCACATTTCTATTCTAGGATAACGTTCAATACGCTCATTCATTTGAGTCTTCATCGCAGCCGTTCTTTTCCGTCTGCTCCAACTCTGACCGCAAAAGTAAGCAATATTCTTGATACCGCCAAACTTTTTGCGATGTTTTTTATCCCGAAGGACAAAAAAGGCATTGAACGCTGCCATTGCCGAGAGAAAAATACTTCCACATTTCTATTCCATGGCAACAATTCAATGCCCTATACCTATATACCATCCCTTACGAAAAGGTAAACAACCTGTCACGATTATCTCTTCACCACCATCCCCTTTCTGGCATTCACCGTAAAATTACCAAGGGATGTCTTGACTTTATAAACGCCATTCTTCGATGATACCAGCTTTGCCGATATTCCCATAAAGCTGACGCCGCCGTTCTTCTTCTCAATGGTGTACTTTCCGAAAGGAGTAGCTACGATGATATGGTGCTTGGTGTTCTCAACTACACCATACACAGTACCGGATGGAGCCTGCTTTACCTGCTCGGCAACACTCTTTACGGCATTTGCCACATCGGTGTTGTTACTCTTTGCAAAACTGGTTGTGGTGGCAGCTACTACCATCATCAACGAAATCATAATCTTCTTCATACCTTATTATATATTAAAAGGGTTATACTTCATTTTCCACGTTCCACGATTCTTTCTTTTCCATCGCTTCCCGATTACGAGTGCAAAAGTAAAAAGATTATTTCTATCAGCCAAATATCTAAGCCTACCTTGTATGAAATGCCATTCTGAATGTACCAAATGACAATGAGGAGGCGTCATAAGTCTAAATTACAGTTGGCGCATAACAGTTGACCTACGCATGCACATCACCTGTTGTGCAAGCGCATATCAGCTGATATGCAAGCGCACAACAGCTGTTGTGCGACCGGAGATACTAACTAACTCAAAAACATATACTATCTTTTCTAACAACTTATACTATGTTTTCCAACAACATATCAGTAACATTCCAACAAACAAAAAAGGGTGAATCATTTACTTATGACACACCCTCTTTGCTAAATCAGACACGCAACTGATCTTATCTTATAATATTATACACAAACTCATAATCCCCATTCTTCAGCCATTCGGGAACATCTTCTCCATTTTCCATAAGGCCTTATTCCTTTTTTTTAGTTCAAATTACAATTGCAAAAATACCTCCCGTCAATATTTATAACCAAAATTCATATACCTACAAGTTTGGAATCTAGCGATAAAAACAAGAGGATTAAGAGGCTGGAAATCCTTGTTTTCTGCTCTATATTAAGAACAAGACCTATAGTTGTACGACTATAAAGTTACAGTTGTACGACTATACATGCTATGGTCGTACAACTGTAGAGTTATGGTTGTACAACTATAGGGGTTATAGTCGTACAACTATAGATTTTCCTCAACGGCATCATCTTGTCAAGAAATCACAAATATCTGATTATCAACAAGTTCTTATTCCTCTTCATATTTGCGATATTCTCAAAGAAACAATAAGCGGCTGAAAATACGAGAATCTCAGGCAAGCTAATGTAAAGAAAACTTATTCTTAATAACGCCACATCACTACATCTTCGGCATATTCTTACGGATTACTTACTTCATTTTCCACCCATCAATGGTTCCCGTCTTCGATGAGAAGTTGCAGCCTATCTGATAAATCTTTCTGCCATCTGCAGCATATTCCCTGACATAGCCCATATCCTCTATCTGCTTCAGGGCTTCTTCAGCCGAACCATCACGCTTGAATTCGAAGATGTAGATATAGTTCGGAGTCTCTACCACACAATCTACCCTACCTTCGCTTTGCTGCTTTTCGATGAACACCGTGAAACAGCTGATCATTCTCAATACGAGATAGAAGGTGTATTGGAAGTAACGTTCCTTCTCTCGCTCATCGTCCTTGCGACGCTGGTTATAAGGAATGCTGGCAAAGAAGGAAGTCATCAGATTCTCCAACTGATGGCAATCTCCCACGTCCATAGCACTCACCACTTGTAAAACAAAAGCATCTGTCGATTCTTTTGGCTGCAAATAGCTAGTAGCCACCAAAGTAAGGAATCCATTTTTCACCTCATCATTCGGAAAATCCAAAAGATAGGAATCCATATTCATGTTCCAATCCTTTATCGTAAGATAGCCACTCTGATAAATCATAGGCAATGGCGCTTCTACATCTGCTCGATAATCCACGAAACTACTTGTTGGATAATACTTGCCTGTCAATTCATTCAAATTCTCCTTAAAATGGGAAAGCAAACGAACCAAATAAGTTGGTGTACCAGTACGAAACCAAAAGTCACTTAGTCTCTTCTTGCTCAAAGAATTCAAGATACTAAACGGATTATAGATATCGAGCATGTCTGAGCTAAAATGATAACCGTCGAACTTACGTTTCAACTTGTATTTCATCCCCTCCTCTGTAGTCTTATATCTCACAGCCATCACTTTAATCTGTTCCTCGAATGTGGAATACAACTCTTCTTCCGTAATACCGCAAAGTGCCTCGTAATGCTCATCCATACTGATGTCATCAGGTTGGTTAAAACCACTGAACACACTCACCTGAGAGAACTTGGTAACGCCAGTCAACAAAACGAACTGCAAATCGGCATCGGCTGCCTTGAAAACTGAATAAAAACCTTTTAAAACTTCTCTATTCCATTCCTCCAACTTTCTCTTCTGACCATTGATTGTAATATTCAAATCTTGGTCCAAGACATCTAGCAAAGGCTTGTCGTATTCATCAATCAAGACAACAGCACGAAGACCAGTTTTCTCATGGGCAGCTTTGAGGACAGATACAAATCGGCTTCCCAATCCTTCAGCAAACTCATCCCTCCCATATATTTTTTCCTGTCGTTCAACAAAACCTAACAGGGTTTTATCCAACATTCCTGCATCAGTAAAATTAATGCCATTGAAGTCTAAATGGAACACAGGATATTGCTTCCATTCCTTCTCCAGCTTGTCGATGGCAAGCCCCTTGAACAACTCCTTTTTTCCCTCAAAATAGTATTTCAAGGTAGATACGAGCAACGACTTTCCGAATCGTCTAGGACGACACAGAAAGTATATTTTACCATTAGTCACTAAGTCATAGACCAATGCCGTCTTATCAAGATAAACATAATCACCTTCTATGATTTGTTCGAAGTCTTGTATTCCTATAGGATATTTCATATTGCTGCCTTTTTAAATTCTTTCGGCAAAGTTACAAAAAATAATGATACAAGCAAAAGAATATTCCGAAAAAAATAACGAGATTGCAAAATACCATATTTGTGGGATTGTTGACAAGGAAAAAAAATAATACCTTTGCCTTTTGAAAATAATAGTTTAAAATCATGGTAGAAACAATGAATAATATTGGAAATAGACAGCCGGATAGCAATGCTGGCTGCAGTAAGCAAAAAGGAGTGAAGAATAAGCAAACCCGGCAGCTGGTACTATGGATTGGCGCTTTGATAGTAGGCGCCGTCTTGGGGATATTCGGCATTAGCTGGCTGGATGGTCTGATGAACTTCATAGCCACGGTCTATACCCGCTTATTCCAGCTTCTGGCAGTACCAACCATAGCCTTGGCAGTTATCACAACCCTGGCATCCTTGGGCAACCAGGCAGATACCGGTAAGATATTCCGCCACGCCATCACCTACACCCTGCTCACAACGATAGCAGCTGCAGCAGTGGGACTGGTGCTCTACAACATCGTTTCTCCAGGCAATTTACCTACAGCCTTGGTGCAGAGCGGTATGGCAGATGTTCCCCAAAAGCTGGGAGAAACCAGCTATTATGACCATATTCTTGGAGTAATACCCAACAACATCATCAAGCCGTTTGCCGAAGGAAATGTACTCTCTATCCTGATTTTGGCGGCAGCAGCAGGTATTGCTTTAACCAAAATGCCATCAAGCGATAAGAAAGAAGTCGTGATGAAGGGATTGTTTGGATTACAGGATCTGCTCTTCATGCTGATTCATGGATTAATCTGGGCTCTGCCTCTGGGTATCGTTGCCTTTGCAGCACAACTCTCAGCCCAGTTCTCTGCGGGTATCGTGATGGCTTCTCTAGGAAAGTACGTAGCTGTTATCCTGGGAGGTAATGTCATTCAATTCTTCATCATCCTTCCGCTCTTCCTCTTGGCAAGAGGCTTGAATCCTGTGCGCACACTGGGCAAGATGATGCCGGCAGTATTAATGGCTCTGTTTACAAAGAGTTCTGCTGCTACGTTGCCGGTGACGATGCAGACAGCAGAAGACAGACTGGGAGTTTCCAATCAGGTTTCCCGCTTCGTATTGCCTATCTGTACTACCATCAACATGAATGGTTGCGCTGCGTTTATCCTCGTAACATCCTTATTCCTGATGCAGAATGGAGGAATGCCTTTACCTTGGACTACGATGATTCTCTGGCTCTTCATTTCAGTTATCTCAGCAGTGGGTAATGCAGGAGTACCGATGGGATGTTATTTTCTTACCCTATCTCTGATGTCCGGTATCAATGCTCCTATCGGCATCATGGGCATCATCCTGCCAATCTATACCATCATCGACATGATTGAAACAGCAGAGAATGTATGGTCTGATTCCTGTGTCTGTGCCATGGTGGATAGGGATTTGAAAAGATAGAAACAATAGTGAGCATGCAAAAATATCACCATGATTGTAGGATAAGGACAGAAAAACTTTGTGCTTTCAAGATTTATTCGTACTTTTGCAGTCAAAAATAGAAAGGGAGGGATGAATGCTGATGCAGAAATCCCTCTTTAAGTATAACAAAAAAGAAGAAAGCCTATGTTCCATATCGCTCAATACTTCCCTATCACTGACCCTACGTTGATATTCTTCGTAGTGCTCCTCATCATCCTCTTTGCCCCTATCATCATGGGTAAACTCCGTATCCCGCACATCATCGGAATGGTGCTGGCAGGTGTGCTCATAGGCAAATACGGACTGAATATCCTGGAGCGCGACTCTTCGTTTGAACTCTTCGGAAAGGTGGGACTCTATTACATCATGTTCCTCGCTGCACTAGAGATGGATATGGAAGGCATGAAAAAGAACAAGTCGCGACTGCTTATCTATGGCCTGCTCACCTGTTTTATACCGTTCTTCCTCACCTATGGCATGAGCATCTGGCTGCTCCACTACTCTGCCAAGGCTTCCTTCCTGCTGAGCTGCATCATGGCATCCAATACGCTGATTGCCTATCCTATCGTTTCGAGATACGGACTGCAACAGAAACCGAGCGTTACGCTGAGTGTGGGGTCGAGCATGATTTCGCTGCTCATAGCCCTGATAATGCTTGCCGGACTGGTAGCATCGTTCAGCAAGCATGACGGCGTACTGTTCTGGGTATTCTTCACCCTCAAGTTTGCCGCCTATTGTGGCGTGATGATCATGCTGATTCCCCGACTTACAAGATGGTTCTTGCGAAGATACAGCGATGCGGTGATGCAGTTTATCTTCGTACTTTCGATGCTCTTTATGAGTGCGGCACTTTCGCAGATAGTGGGCATCGAGGGCGTATTCGGTGCTTTCTTCGCCGGTCTGATATTAAACAGATATATTCCGCATGTTTCGCCACTGATGAACCGCCTCGAATTTATCGGCAATGCCCTCTTCATTCCTTATTTCCTGATAGGTGTGGGCATGCTAATCAATATCAATCTGCTGTTTCAGGGCAGTCATATTCTATGGGTCGTGTTCTGCATCGCCTTCTTCGGAACCCTGGGCAAAGCCATCGCAGCCTATATCGCCTGTCTGGGTTTTCGATTGCCACTTTCTTCGGGCCACATGATGTTCGGACTCACTTCGGCTCATGCTGCCGGAAGTATCGCCATGGTGATGGTGGGTATGCATCTGCTCGTAGCACCGGGCACTTACCTCGTCAACGATGATATGCTCAATGGTGTGGTTATGATGATTCTGATTACCTGCATCATCTCATCCATCCTTACCGACCGGTCTTCGCAGAAGATTATCCTGAGAGACAAGGAACTGCCTGATGCGGAAGACGACAAGAAAGTGAGCGATGAGAAGATTCTGGTTCCGGTGAAATATCCTGAATATGCAGACAACCTGATGAGTCTGGCGTTTCTGGTGAGAAACCAGAAACTGAACCGGGGACTCATCTGCCTGAATGTGGTATATGAAGACAAGGATATGCGATACAACCAGGAACAGGGAAGACGGATTCTGGAACATTGCAGTCAGCTGGCTGCTGCCACCGATGTGATGACGCAGACCCAGGTTCGTATTGCCGCCAACATCGCCAACGGCATCAAGCATGCCTTCAACGAGTTCCAATGTTCTGAGATTATCATCGGAATGCACATGCATCCTGAGGTTTCGCCGAAGTTCTGGGGAGAATTCCACCAGAGTCTTTTCAACGGATTGAGCCGACAGATCATCATGGCACGCATCAGACAGCCGTTGAATACATTGAGAAGAATACAGGTAGCCGTACCTTCGAGAGCAGAGTTTGAGCCGGGTTTCTACCGCTGGCTGGAACGCCTTGCCCGACTTGCCGGCAATCTCGACTGCCGCATCCAGTTTCATGGCAGAGAAGAAAGTCTGGCGCTCATCAATGAATATATCAAGAACCGACATCCGGAAGTGCGTGCTGATTATACCCAGATGATTCACTGGAACGAGTTGCCACAGCTGGCTTCGCAGATATCTCCAGACCACCTGTTCGTGGTAGTAACCGCCCGTAAGGGAACCGTATCTTACAAGACAGCACTGGAGCGTCTGCCGGAGGAAATCACGAAATACTTCTCAGGTACCAACCTGATGATTATCTTCCCCGACCAGCATGGTGATTCCTACGGCGACCAGCTTACCTTCGCTGAGCCTCAGCATCAGGAAGAGATCAGTGCTTACGAATCATTCCTGCAATGGTTTAAGAAATTCAGAAAATAAAGAGAAAACAGAAGATACTACTAAAAAAGGTCGCCAAAATGCTGGCGACCTTTTTTAGTATATAAACATTCAAAACGATTCGGATTAATCAAATCGATTCGAATGATTTATTACTTCTTACAATCGTTTTTCAGGGAAACTTACTAAGCATAGTCAAATGTTAAAAAACACCCTAAATACGAAGAATTCCACAACAAAAGCCTTTAATATCAATCTTTTTCCTTACCTTTGTGTTCTATATTTGGCAATTCTTAAAAAGAAAAGTCAATCGGTTTTTCATCTAACCTCTGGATATAACATTGGAAGATAAAATCAAACAGCCTTTAACGGCTAACGCTTCATTGTATAATGGGCAACCTACCGACACAGGTTCATCGTGTCCAAGTGCAAGACTTACCTCTTGTACGCCCTCCATCTCAAAGAACAAAGGTGGGGTGTCGGTAGAGAATGTGCCTTCACGAAACAAGCAATGGTTTGTATTAAGAGTTTCTTATGGGCGTATTATCAAGGCAAAAGCATTCGTTGAGGCTAAAGGATTGGAATGTTATGTTCCTTTGCGATATAAAGAGGTAAGAAAGCAAGGAAAGAAGCGAATCATCACGGAGCCTCTTCTCCCCTCATTTCTCTTTGTTCATGCTACAGCAGAGCAAGTTGACTCTCTTTTGCAAGATAAGAACATCAAGGCTTTTGAAAATAGAGCTTTGTTGAGTTACTATTACGACCACACTTCACATTGTGAAAATGCGCCAACCAAGAATCCTCCTCTTATCATTGCCGATACAGCTATGGATAATTTCATCCGTTTAACCTCCATACATAATCCTCACATCATCCCTGTTACTTCGGATAATATCAAATATAAGTTAGGAGATGAAGTAGTGATTACAGAGGGTGAGTTTAAGGATATACATGGTAGAGTGACAAGGATTGCTGGACAACAGAGAGTGGTGGTAGAACTTTTTGATGGATGCTTGGTGGCTACGGCGTATGTGCCTACATCAGCATTGATAAAATCAAAATCATAAGAATTTTGCAAAGATGAAGAAGGTGCGATTTCAAGCAAATAGAGTTAAGTAAAAATGCATTCCATTTGCAAAAATACAGAAGAGAATGGGAAAGTAGTACACTAAACTTGCAGACTAATTCTTAAGCATCAGAAACAATAATAATGACAAACGGTTTGTTTACCTAAAACATTGGCAAAATAGTGCACTTACCGTTTACAGCGTATGTTGTTATAAATAATATACCCATATGTAGAATAAAGTATGCACTATATTTATTCCGTGGGCATACAAAAAAAAGAATCTATGTACGAATCATTTCAACCAGATTATGAAGGTGCGACAGTTTTCTACGAGAATCTTCCGTGCCAAAACGGCAATGAGTTATTCGTGTTTAATGCAGAACAATACTTTATGAATAAAGGTGTAGAATACTCTATTGAACGAGATACCGATCGTGTTTGTTTTAGTACGCCTAAAGGTTTATTTACACTAGATTTGCGAAATGGAAAACCATCCGCAGTTTCTGTATACAGTATAGGAAATTCATTTATAAAAGAATTCCACGATTCTTTATGGACGACTAAAAAAGTTTTTGGATTTCCTGTTTGCGCTATTATGGACAATGCTAATGATGGTTACTTTGAAACCCATCCTTCAAGATTTATCGTAATTATTTTCCAAAGAATATAATGATTCGAGACTCAGCTTTAATAGACAAACTAATTGCTGATCTTCATTTCCACAATTTTCTCAATGTTGTGGAGGGAGATAATTTTTTCACTAGTGTAGATCACACTATAGAGAATTTGCAATCAGTATTAAATGCTATTGGATTAGATAATAAACTTAATGCGCATAAAGACTTTTATCACGGAGGGAATGTGCAAACTACAGAAAAATCAGATTATATAAATACATATCTTGATGATGTTTTTATTGATTATTTCTTTCGCACTTATAAATTCAAAGAAATTATTTTTCCAAAGGGGCTATGTCATGAACAAATAACTCCAGAAGGTATTGTTCATCCAAAAGAAGATATTTCCTTGGATTTAAATAATCTATATGATAGATGTACTTTTGCCAATAATATTTTTAGGTTGTTTGGTGTTGACTCTGAATTGAAGAACCAGTTTCCTTGCAATAAATATATCAAATCTTTGTCAATGGGTCAGCGTATCTTTGGTTTACATAGTTGGTGCTTTGTTTTAATCAATGATGAACCAATATATAAAATGTATCTTGACACTTTCATTAACAATTATTATCCAGGGCATTCGTTGGAGAGAACTGATCATAGAGGGCAAACAATAAAAGAATTCGTAAAATTCGTATATGGAAAGTATCATACGGATATATTTAGTACTTTCCCAATTAATCATCTGTCTTCTTTACAGAAATTTGAAGATGGCTTTTCACAGATTCGAGACAAGAAAATATTTGGACAATATACCATTGAGGAAATTCTATTGATTTATGCTCTCCTTGTTAATAAATTTCTTTTACACAAGAACTCTTTTCTTCTTAATTTATGTTTTTGCATAAAATCCAAACTACTGGAGAATAGTATCCTGAACGATTTTATTTATTTTGAAGATAATAATATGTCTTCAAAATCTATAGAGCCATATATAAATAGTATGGACATGTACTTGCGTTTTGCCAGTCATACAAAAAGCAAAGCCTATACCTTTAAGCCAATAAATGATGTTATGTGTCAAGTGGATTTATTCGGCAAGCCATCAGTTAAATTAATAAGCTATAGTAATACTATGCCTTTACCATATCTTTATAAAAATATCACTTAATCAAAATAAAACTATGTACGTAAAAATTGTAGATCGAGGAGAATGTTTCTCTACCACTCTCGAATTTATAGACGGAGTTTATGCAAATAAAACAGAATGGGAGAAGCATAATTTTTATCCTCAAAATGGAATGGTTGGTGAAATCGTAAAACGAACACCTTCCGCTTACATCGTAAAAATCATGGATGGTATCTACGTTCCAATGACAAGACGAGGAATAGAAGAAATCGGATATGATGAATTTGTGGCTGGACAATGTAACAATGTTTGCACAGGCATGGATGAAAAACAAAAGAGTATAAACAGCCAAGTTGATACCATAAATTCAATGAGTGGTTACAATTGGCAACACCTTCCGGATTTACGCGAATATTTTAGGTCGGATATTATTTCTAATATAGAGAAACTAACTTGCGATTATAAACGAAATATATTCTTGCCAGACTTGGAAAAGGCCGCATTAATGTATTCTTTGGATATGTGTATAGAATATCAAAATAAAACTGGCAGAAAAATTCACCCTATGGCAATAGAAGACATCGTTAATCAGGTATGCGATGTTTATCAAGACTTTTTTAGTCCACAGTTTCCAAATTCTAGTAGAGAAAATTGCCTTCAAGAAGCTAAAGAAATGATGAAAAATGAGAATGTCAATAATATTGTTCAAAGATATTATCAAGAAGTTAACAATAGATATAATTGGTATTGAAAAATAAAGAATTGTAGCCTTGATTTATCCTTGCTATTGGTATGAAAGAATTACAATCACGTCTATATTTTATTAGTATTAAATTACTTATAGTTTCAAGACATGGAAAAAGAAATTGGATTTGAGTCCATTGAGGATTATCAGAACTATTTGAAACAACGTCAGGAGGTGATGGCTTACTGCAAAAAGATCAGCCAAGGCATTGAGAATCTTGATGAGAAGAGTGGCGAACGCGCAATTTGGGAATTAGTACAGAACGCTCGCGATATGGATGAGAATAGCCACATCCGTATTGAACTCAAGCCGGATAAGATTGTTTTCTCACATCGTGGAAAACCATTCGACTATACGTCCCTCTTAGCACTTGTTAATCAGAATAGCAGCAAAGACAATCCAGGAGCTGACCTCGTAGGGCAGTACGGGACTGGATTCATGACTACACATGCCTTCTGCGATATTGTTAAAGTGTCAGCACCATACAAGGTGATGAGTGGTCCTGGAAAGTTGATTGGTTACGTCTATATGCAAGATTTGGAGTTGAACCGCTCATATAGAAACGATTTGGAGAAGGCTATCGAGGAAATGCGTAGTGAGATGAAACTAGTGGATAATATGCATAAGACAACTCCCTTATATCCGACATACGATTCATTGACTGAGGAGCAGAAATGGACTTCTTTTACATATCGATTAGAATCTTCTAACGTGGATTCTATCTCAAGACAATTGGCAAGTGCCATACGACTGATGCCGTTCGTACTGGTGATAAATGGGCGCATTAAGGAGATTGAGGTAAAAAATCTATATGCAAAGTGCCATTTTCGTATCATCAAGAAAGACAGTGCAAGTAAGCAAAGAATGGAGGGGAATACGGAATGGTACAAGATTGTTGATGAAGTCGAAATAACTAATATGCTCACAGGCAAGAGTATGAGTGTTGCAGTAACTAGTCTACAATTGTTCAATGAAAATGGTAAGGTGAATGACGTGGTGATACTGCCACCCTTTCCGGAGTGTTGTGGTTCGGTGGATACTATACCAAGTTTATTTTTGTGGTTTCCACTGCTTGGCACAGAGAGTTTCGGCGTGAACTTTATCTTCCATTCTAAGCGTTGGTATCCTGTAGAGAAGCGCAACAACATCATGTTGCCCGAGAACGTACCTTCAAAATGCGAAAAAGGTGCGCATAACGAGGAGATATTGCATGAAATGATGGCGACTCTTCATCGGTATTATGCATATGAAGGTAATGCATATTCGTTGAACCGTGACATGTGCATTGTTAATTTCCATAGTGATAAGGAAGATGAGGTTACTACAAAGTTTTACACGGATTTGCAGGATATGTGGAAGGCAGTTGTACCATCATGGAAGGTAATACCTACAGAGGAAGGAAAGAAAGCAATGGCTGATGCTCGTGTCAGAGTGTTGCATCCTGATTTTTACAGTAAATTGACAGAGGAGAAACGAACACAGTATGAACCGATGCTTGCTGAATATGCCAAAAATGTAAAATACAATGAGGAGGAGTGTTATTTGCTTCCTACTTTAGATTTGATTGCATGGTCGGAGGTTGTCCATTTGTGGCGTTGTGACCGTGATAGCGAGTTTTACGTAACCATTAAGGATGTCTGTAAATCAGTTCAGAAGAAATCTGACAAACTGCATTGCTTCCTCTCATTTCTTGTAGATAGCGACAATACAGCCCTGATGGACGATTACGAATTGTTACCTAATCGTAAGGGAAACTTGAAGAGAAAGGGTGATTTGCGTCATGGTGATTTTATGACTGCTAGACTATATGCACTGACTGAATTTCTGATGGGGAGTGATGCCGACAGGATGATTGATACCGCCTATAACGATATCGGCAAAGTGGCGACATATAAGCCTGAGGACTTGCAGCGTTCTATCAGCCAGACTATAGGCAAATGGCGTACAGATACCTTAGGTAACAATAAAACCCCTTTGACTATCAAACAACTTGACGCTTTGATTGCATTTAGTTCTGCTACCTCACAGATTGTTTTCAATAACTATCGCGGTCGAATGATGCCATGGATAGTACGAATCCACGAAAAGCAATTTGCCCGCTATGACCAACCAAAGATAGTCGAGAAAGAAGATGACTTCTATAATCCAGCTTTCAATCTGCTTCTTGATTACACGCTTTATGTGATCAGCCTGAAAGATAAAAAATGGGTCAAGGACAACGAGCAGTTGTTGAAGGATTTCTTGACGGAGTATGCTACGAGTAACGCAAAGGAGCGCTTGGAGCGTTTGGACGAATTTGCGGTGATACCAAACTATAACTATCAGCTTTGCACCAAGAAAAAACTTAGCAAAAATGTAAATATACATGAAGATTTGGCAAAGTTCTACCAAAATGTAATTAAAGAAGATTTGCACGAACATTGGGTACATACTAACTTTAGTGCTATCTTTGTCTATAATGAAGAGAAAGCCTCGGAAGTAGCGAATAAGATTCAGACGACTTTGAGCGATGGTGACTTTCAGGATACTGTAGTTCTGGACATCATTGAGTTGGCTGAAAACGAGTCCATCGACAGTTGGAAAATCCTGTTTAAGTCGATTTATAACCAACGCGAATCTATCCGCTACAAACTCGGAACACCGGCAGAGCGCAAGGCTATCAATCGCATGATGAAAAAGAAAGATCCGGAATTGCTTGAACTGATGGCTGACGTTGCGGAGCGTGAGGATGCCAAAGATGTGATAAATAACGTAAATAATATCATAGCCCAGATAGAACATGACGCTTATATCAAGATGCTTGGGACATATGTCGAGAGTCATGTACAAAAATTTCTTGCAGAGGCTTTGGAACCTATTGGTATTGTTGTCAATAACGAACAATGTGGTCAAGACTTTGTTTTAAGCAAACAAGGATATGAAAACTATCATGTCGAGGTTAAATCTCGCTGGGAGAATGACCAATCAGTTGAGATGAGTTCTACACAGTTCAGATGTGCTGTAAATATCCCCGACAGATACGCTCTGATTAGTGTGAACATGTGTAAGTTTGACCACAGTCGCGCTGAAAAGAATAATCCGATGGAAATGTCCGAGATATATGATAATATCAAGTGTCTTGATAATATAGGCACACTTGAAGCCGACCTATGCAAACGTGTAGATGAGGCATTTAAAGGAGGGGAACAAGATATACGTTTGGACGGAGCGTACAAGGTGCGTGTGCCTCAAAGTGTATTCAAGACTTATCCACTCGATTTCAACGGATTATTAGAACGCATCAAAAAGCACTTTAGCCAAACAGTAAGAGAGGTAAAAGAATAACTAAAAATCAAAAAAATGTGAAGTATACAGTCATTTCAATGTATATTGTTATGACAACTCGAATAAAGAGTAAGTTCTTGATAACAAAAGACGGCGATGATGTCAAAAGAATAATAAAATAAAGGCTATACTATTCAATATTATTTCGGAATTATGCTAGAACATGACTTACAACAATACCTCCTCCGTGAGTACCCACAAGAGAATGCTCGCTGTGAGTGGAAGGAATTTAAGAATCTGAAGAACTCGTTCTGTGGGGACGAGAAGGATGACGTTATTTCCTACGTGTCAGCTATTGCCAACATGGAGGGTGGACATCTTGTGATTGGGGTAAAGGATAAGACGCTTGAAATAGTCGGGACTGATATTTCAAGGCTTACTTTTAATGGGCAACCTGCAAACACTCAGTCGGCAACGTTCAAACTCACAGAACAATGCACTTATCTTTCATCTGAAGGTCTAAGCATTGAGGAGTTTATAACCGATGATACAAACAAGCGAGTATGGATAATACATATTCCAAAGCACTTGCCTCGTCGCCCTGTCCTTGCCCACAAGAAGGCATGGCAACGCATAGAAGATTCGTTGGTGGAATTGACCCAAGAAAGAATGGCTGTCATTCTTGAAGAACCAATCTATGCAGCAAAGGACTGGTCTGCAGAAATTGTACCTGATGCAACAATAGACGATTTGGATGAGGTTGCTATTGCCAAGGCTCGAATGATGTTCAAGAAAGTACATAGCCGTATTCCTGCTGAAGAAGTGAATGCTTGGAATGTTCAAACTTTCTTGAGCAAGTGTGGATTAACGAGAAACGGAGGTATTACTCGGGCAGCTATCATTTTATTGGGCAAATACGAATCCGCTTTCAAACTGCGTCCTGCTGTTGTACAGGTTACTTGGACACGGAGAGACAAGAACCAGGAAGTGGTTGACTACGAACACTTCACAGTTCCATTTATATTAACGGTGGACGAAATCCTCTCAAAGATAGAGAATCTGACATTGCGTGAAATGCCTGGAGGTACGCTTTTCCCCGACACGATGAAGCAGTATGACGACTATACCATCCGTGAGGCCCTTCATAATTGTATTGGCCATCAAGACTACACTCTTCAGCAACGCATCAATTTCGTGGAGAATCCAGGATATCTGTATTATTCCAATGCTGGCACATTCATTCCTGGCACTTTGGAGAATGTTTTGAGGAACGAAGAGCCTCAGACGCATTTCCGCAATGAATGTTTATGTAGGGCGATGGTAGATTTCAACATGATAGATACCGTAAGCCGTGGTATCAAGAAAATGTTCAATGAGCAATGGCGCAGACACTTCCCTATGCCTGACTATGAGATTGACCAGATCAAGAAGAAAGTAGTTGTCCGCATCTATGGCAATGAAATCAATAAACGATACACTGATTTGTTGAAGACAAACGACACTCTATCTCTCTGGGATTGTATCTCTATTGACGCAATACAAAAAGGCAGAACTATTCATGAGGATATAGCGCAAGACTTACTCAAACGTGGACTGATAGAAGGTGAGATCCCGCATTACAGCATTTCTCTTAGCATTGCCAAGAACACTCACCAACTGCCTTCTTACACCAAAACCAAAGGATTGGATAAGGAGAGATTGCGTCAAATGGTTCTACAGTATCTCAGCAATGCAGGAGACGAAGGTGCCAAGCGAGATAGTATATATGAATATCTGAAGGATGTTCTTCCGCACAACAAGACGGAAGAGCAACAACTACGACTATTGGGAGATTTGCTTAAGGCTATGAAATTGGAAGAGATGATTAAAACAGATGGTCGCAATTGGTATCTTTTGCAATAATCCGTCGAATTTCGACGAAAAACAATGTATTTCCGTCGAAACTTAAGCCAATCCGTCGAAACTATATCAGTTACGTCGAATTTCGACGGATATAGCGAGTAAATCAACTAAAAAAGGTCGCCAGCATTTTGGCGACCTTTTTTAGAATCATATTTACTTCGTATTCAGAACCAACTTCTTGGCTTTCATCTTTTCGCCAGCCACCGAAAGCTCTATCTTTCCCGGCTTATCACCGGCGCGCAATATCACGAGAGCGGAACCCTGAAAGAGATGACGCTGGATGGACTTCTCCAACTGGGTCTTTCCGATATGAAGCTCATCAGATGCGATGTTTCCATTATCCACCGCCACGATATTCGCATCGCCCTTCACGGTGAAGGTTAACTTGTCGAATGCCTTGGCATCCTTCACGTTCAGCACTCTTCTGCCCTTTTTATCCACGACATAGATGCGAACATGCATCAGATCCTTACCATCAGCATGCCAGGTCTCTATATCCGGAACCAGCTTCAGAGCCACAGCCTCGCCCGTAGTCTCTATCTGATGGCGAGCCACCACCTTGCCGTTCTTTCTAGCTACAGCCAGAAGCACACCCGGTGCATAGGCGATGTTGTCCCACTTGATGCGGGCACGGAGCTTAGGGTCGTTGCTGTTCTTCTTCACACCCAGACTCTTGCCATTGAGGAAGAGTTCCACCTCGTCGCCATTGGTATAGGTATAGAGCGAAACCTGCTCGCCTGCCTCACGGTTCCAGTTTTCTGAAAGCTTTCCGGCAGAAACATTGATGCCATTCCACTGGATGTTGCCACCCGATTTCTCGATAACACCGATGTGAACGGTTGGCTCGTCAGTAAACATGCTCTTCACGAAATAAGCATCTGGCTTTGGCTGAAGAGAAAGGTCGAACACACCCTGATTCCAACCCTTGATAGGCCATCCCATGCTCTCGCCCAGGTAATCGATGGCGCCCCAATAGGCAAGACCTATCACCTTGTCGAGATCCATCTCATAGAAGTTAGGTCCCATGGCAGCCACACTTGCCTCACTCTGATAGAAGGTTTTCTCAGGATAGCGCTTGCTGTCGCCAGGGAAATACATGTAACGATAGTTATATGAATTCACCTCTGTCTCTATTGCCAGATCGGCTGGGATGGAATCCGTCTCCAGGTTACGATAGCGGGGATGCATCGCCACGGTGGTGAGTCGGGTATCGTCATAACGGTGCAGCAACTCCTTCTGAAGCTTATAAGCCGTAACACCCCAATCGTTGAAAGGCAGGTTGCTATACTGCTGCAACTCATTTCCCAAACTCCACATCACCACCGAAGGATGGTTTCTGTCTCGCTTCACCCACTCTGGAACATCCTTCTGCCAGAGGCTCTCCCAATCCACTCTGCCACCGGCATACTGGGTGAGCCACTTGTCGTAAAGCTCATCCACCACCAGGATGCCATACTTATCGCAGAGTTTCAGGAAGTCCTCGCTATATGGATTATGAGAGGTGCGGATATGGTTCATTCCGAATTCCTTCATCAGTTTCAGTCGCTTCTCGATGGCACGCGGATAAGCAGCAGCACCCAAGGCACCGAGGGTATGATGGTTAGCATACCCCTTCAGCAAGACCTTCTTGCCATTCACGAGCAAGCCCTTCTCCGGATTCATTTCGATGGTACGAATACCGAACGACTCCCTGATCTGGTCGGCAATATTCCCCTCATTGTCATAAAGCGTCACTTCGGCAGTATATAAATAAGGTGAATCCGGCGACCACAATTTAGCATCTTCCAAAGAGATAGAAGGCAATTCATACTCCCGGTCTCTCCATTTGGCATTGAAGTGGAGTTCGCTCTTCTGCAGAGTCACCACCTTGCCTTCTGCATTCAGGATCTTGACTTCCACCGGAATCTGCGGCTTTTTCGTCTTCTGCAGATTCAGGATATTCGCCCGAATCTTGATCTCTTTATTGTTTACTGTACGGATAAAGAGCGGATGACGCGGGAAGTAAAGATTCTTGTCTGTAACGATGAGGTTGACATCACGGAAGAGACCGCCACCCGTATACCAACGGGAATTATTAGGCTTGCCGGTATCCGCCTTTACAATAATTTCATTCACCTGCCCCCACTTCAGAAGTTTGCTCAGGTCGATGTCAAAACCCAAGTAGCCATAATCGGTGCCACCGATACGCTTTCCGTTCAGATAGACATCTCCTACCAGCATGATGCCCTGGAAGTCGAGCACAATGCGCTTTCCCTTCCATTCAGCCTTGGGAGTAAGTTCATAGCGATACCAGCCGATGCCCATCTCCTTAAAGCCACGTGGACTCAATCGGCTGCGTACATTGCTGCCCGCATCGCTGTTATCAGGCCGCTCGCTGGCATCCGGAGCCACCCAATCCTGTCCTATCAGAAAATCGTGTGGCAGATTCACCACATCATCTCCGCCCTGGGTTGATTTCAACTCAGAGATATTCTTCACATCTCCGCGATGGAACTGCCATCCCTGGTTGATACTGATTGTATCGCGCACCGCTGCATCAGTCGAAAGGGTTCCCATCAAAGGCAAACCGCCCAATAGCAACGAGGCGAAAAGTATTGTTTTTTTATTCATTTCAAATTCATTTTATTAATTTCCGTCCGGCTTGGTTACATCCTGATTCACGGATGGATACCACACGAATTGATTGAAATCATCTGGCTGGGCAGGATTGTAGTCCTTCCAGTCACTGCGTAGATACTTCACGATAGGCAGTTTGAGCTGCTTCATTCCCATCACCACCATCTTTGCCACCTCGTAGGCTCCGTATGGATTGAAGTGGGTGTTATCCTCCAGAGCCTTAGTCTGTTTGGGATAAGTATTTGCCGGATAGTGAACCAGCGATTTCTTGCTGTTCTCATAACCCAAAGTCTCGAAGAAAGTGCGGGTCATATCGTGGAGTTCTATGACAGGAACATCCTCTCTCTTAGCCACAGCTCTCATGGCATCAGGATAATCGCCATGAGTTTCCAGAATCTTGCTATGGGTAGCATCATCAAAACGGCGGCGCTGGGTAGGAGTTACGAAGATGATGTTGCCACCCTTCTTGCGAACCTCGTCGATGAATTTCTTCAGATTGAAAGAGAAATTATACCAAGCACCACTGCCTGCATACTTCTCCTTCTGGTCATTGTGTCCGAACTCACAGATGACATAATCGCCCTTCTTCATCATCGCCAATACCTTGTCCAGACGGTTGGAAGCGAGGAAAGAACCTGCTGTCAATCCGCTTTCGGCATGGTTTGAGATAGCCACCTCCGGACCGAACCAACGGGTAATCATCTGCCCCCAGGAAGCGTATGGCTCTGTAAACTGATCTACTACCGTAGAGTTGCCACAGAGTAAAACGGTGGTGGTTTCAGCAGGAGCCGGTTCCACCTTGATGCTCTTTACAGCTGGGGCAGCACCCGTAAACTCCAAGGTCAGCTTCTCATCCCAGGTAAACGTCTCCTTCTCGCGAGGTTTGATTTTTACGTTCATTTTATCGGTAATATAAGGAGAACGCTTGTTCACGACGAAGGAGAAAGTCTTGAACTCCCCCTTCCTGGTACTCACCTCATCGAGCATCAGTCTTCGGTTCTCGGCACGAACCACAGTCTTGCCTGCTTTCTTCTTAGAACCGAGCACCACGGTGACCTTATAGTTGCCATCTGCCACCTTCACAGAATAGAAGAAAGGGGCATTACTCTTAGCTTTTGGTGCAGCCACGATATCATATCCCTGTCCATTCTCTGCGGAATAAACAGGCTGCACCTTGGTCATATCAATATCAAAACTCTGGGCATTGGTTCCAACCATAGAGGCCAGAGCCAAAAGAGCTGTTACTAAAATATATTTTGTCTTCATCTGATGATATCTTTATTGATTGTAAATTATCATTTTACTTCAGATACTTAGCCAATGGGCTCTTCATCTTCTTCAAGCCCTTCGCCACGCACTTGGCATTGTGCTGGGCACCCTTCAGACTGGTGTGGGTATGATCCTTCTTGTAATATGCCTTCACCTTTTCCTTGCCTATCTTATCGTATGAATCGGCAGCGATGTTGTGGAGGTCGAGGAAGGCAACGCCCGTCTCAGCTACCACCTCACGATACCATTTTCCATAGCTATCGTTGCGGCGCTCCATCTTTCCGTTAGGCCACTCGTTACGAGGAGTCAGGGAAACGAGGATTGGGGTAGCTCCCTTCTCTCGCACATCCTGGATAAACTTCTTCAGGTACCAGCCGAAAGAATAAACCACCTCATACTGCTTGCTCTCTTCCATCTGATAAACATGACAGGTATCCTTGGCACAAGGAATGGAACCACGCATCTTCTTATCGGTCAAGGAACAGATGTCGTTGTGACCGAACTCGATGAGCACGTAGTCGCCCGGCTGAAGACTGTTATATACTTTATCCCATCTTCCCTCATTGAGATAAGAACGGGAACTGCGACCCGCCTTGGCTGCATTCACACAGGTGATCTTCTTTGGATTGAAGATGGTGTAAGCCTGAGATGCCCAGCCCCACATGCCGTCTTCATCCTTATCGGCATTCTTCACGGTGCTGTCGCCTGTGAAGAAGACAACTGGTTTGCCAGGCTCGCGCTTGAAATCCTCTGTAGGCAAAGCTACATTGATCATCATCGCCTGCAAAGGAGCCAGATTTGGGTCTTTGCTCTCTGCCAATCCCTCTGCAGCCGAACGGGCATTCATCATTGCTCCGAAGCGGGAGGTATGGATATGATCCTTGAAGAAATGATACTTCTCCTTCCAATGACCATAGCTATCAAGCTTAGCTGCAGAAATCTCATTCAAATCAACAAAAGGTACATGCTCCTGCTCAGCCACCTGCTTTGCCCACAATCCGAAGGTTTTATTGACACGAACTATCTTATCATTCTCATCATAGGCATCACATGGAGTGAGAGACATCAGAATAGGATGAGCACCCAGCGACTTACAGTCGTTGATGTATTTGCGCATGTATTCACCATAAGTATAAACGGTTTCCTTGACACCAGTCTCCCTGATGGTGACATTGAGCGAATCCTTGCCGATGCCAGGTATGCTGGCACGTGCCCTGCCACTATCATACGGCCCATTGTCGTTATGACCGATGGAGATGATTACCCAGTCGCCTGCCTTGATACCCTTGCGCACATCCGGCCAGAGACGGTTGTAGAAGGTGCGGCTGCTCATACCTCCGAGCGCCTGGTTTTCTACCGTAATCTTATTGGCATCGAAGAACTCGTGCTCGTAGTAACCCCAGCCCCACTGACCATTGTTTCCATTACCCAGAGTACCATTGCGCATGGTTGAGTTACCAATCAGGAAGAGTACCGGGTTGTTGCCCTTGCGACTGGTTCCCGGTTGGATTCGTGCGGTCATCGCCTTGTTCAGACTATCCGCGGTATTGTCGATAACTTTGTTGACATCTTCCATTGGTTTTGCCACCTGGGCAAAGGAAGCGGTAGTTGCCGCCATCAATGATAGGGCGAATAATATTCTTTTCATATCCTTTATCGCTTTATATCTTATATTCTCTGTATTTCCTTATATCTTAATAAACGTATCAGATACATCTCTATTTTGTCAGAATCTCTTTTTTTATTTCAAATTCTTATTTTCTGAATCTTCTCAGCATGATCGGGCAGATAATACCCCAGATGCGGAGGCTGGTTATAGCCTACATTCTGCCAGGCCACTCCCATCCGATAGATATGGTCGTGCATCAGGGTTGGAACCCGATAGTCCGTAGGGATATTGGTGGTGAAGATATTGAGATGCGAGGCATCGCTCTTATCCCAATAGATGACTTCCTCTCGCCAGTCGCCGAAGAGATCAGCCTGTAGATTAGGAGTCGCCTTCGACCAGTTGCAACTCACCGAGTTGCCCATCTCATACAGTTGCTTGCCATTGCTCAAAGGCAACGCCACCGCTTCCTTTCCGTTCCATTTCTGGAGATAAGGAGGGAAATGAGGAGGACGGCCGTTTGCCAGAAGTTCATCCTGCAAGTCGCCATCCCAATAGATCCGGAAGTTCATTGCCGACATTCTGGAAACAGCTTTGAAACTCGTTTTCTCATTACTTCTGAAATGATCAGCTTCATGATTCTTCTTATAGGATAAAGATGTTTCTGCCGAAACAGTCTTACCCTTGATGTCTCTTACAACAGGAGCATCCGAACACCAAAGTTCATATCCCCGATGCTGGGCATCGATATCAGCAGCCAATCCTCTTCCGGTATCATCCTTATCGAGTGTACGGAACAGGATTTCGCCTGTTCGTGCATCCCGCAGATCAGAACCGTAGGGATATTCTTCGTGTACCATATAATATTCCAATCCCTGTCGGTCGGGATCCTGATCAGCAAGATGCTGCGCATCGCCATGTCCCAATCCGGTAGAATACAACAAGGTTCCATCATGGTTGATGGCTGCAGATCCGTAGGTAATCTCGTCACATCCATCCCCATCCACATCGCCCACAGCCAGACTGTGAGCACCCTGGGCATAAGCCGTATTCTTACATCCATGAGCCTCCTTCTGTACCTTTCCATCGGCATCGGTTACCTTCCAGTCGTTGGGAGTCAGCGAAGCATGGAGCCATTTGGTTTTGAGTTCCTTTCCGTCGAAATCTACCGCCCAGAGATAAGAACGGGTATAATAGCCACGGCACATCACGGCACTTGGCTGCTTGTCGGCACCCTCCAGAAAAGCCACACCGGCAAGGTATCGCTCGCCACGGTTGCCATAGTTGTTCTTATCGCCCCAGACTGAAGAATAGGCAGGGAATCCGTTCTCCAGATGCTCTCCCTCTTCCACCTGCCGACCTGTATCGAAGGCTCGGTTGGGCTGATACCAGATGGTATGCATCGCCTTTCCGGTTTCGCCATTAAAGACTGTAAGCAGTTCGGGACCTGCCATAATGCGACCTCTCGAATTGCGATAATCGGCAGCATTGTCCAGTTCTCGGATTCCGGCATCCATAGCCGCATCGCTCACAAACTTTCCCTTGGCATCTACCGAACCCGTCGATGTCTTGCAGATCATCTCCGCCTTGCCATCGCCATCGAAATCATAGACCAGGAACTGGGTATAGTGAGCACCGGCACGGATATTCTTACCCAGATTGATGCGCCAGAGTTGGGTTCCATCCAGCTTATAGCAGTCGAAGATGACCTCTCCCGTATATCCATTGTGCGAATTGTCATGCGAATTGGTTGGGTCCCATTTCAGGATGATTTCGTATTCTCCATCCCCATCCACATCGCCCACGCTACAGTCGTTGGGGGTATATTCGTAGGATTTTCCATCGGGAGTGACACCGCCGGCAGGACGGTTGATGGGCAGGGAGCGATAGAGATTGTTCCATGGCTTCACCGCCTTCGAAACTTCTCTTTCAGCCGGAGCATCCATCCTGGGTTCTTTCTGATAAGTGATGATCCGATAGGTATTGGCAGAGGAACCTTTCCGGTCTGTATAATTGGTCAGCTTCACCTGATGGGCGATAATCTTTCCATCCCTCTCCACATCGAAGCATACGTGTTTGCTATCCGTACCCAGCAATCGCCAACTGAGGAAGATTCCCTGGTTTTGGGCAGGCAAAGCCACCAAGCCACGGTCCAGCTTCTCCATCTGCGATACCGGAGTCTGTCCTTGTGCATGGAGATGAGAGCAGGGAGCCATACTCAGCACCATACTCATCATCGGAAATAACATTTGTTTGACTTGCATGATGATAGTTGTTTATTGTTTTATAATTCTGTTACAAAAGTACACATAATCCGCTTCATCTACCTAGTAATATTATCCAAAGAAGAGAACTATCATACAATTCTCCATTATTCCATTCTTACAGTTTTCTGTATGAGAAGAAAAAAGCGATACCTTCTACCAGGAGATGTCAAAGCAAAAATACCACTTATTCTTGCCGACTATACTTTATATTTTGACCATTCACCTTTATTTTTTGACTTTTGCCCATTTTTTGTTTTTCACATTACATTTTCTCTTTCTTTTTGTTTTGTAGTCTAAGGATTTTATCGTATTTTTGCAGAAAAATCAAACGACCTATCAAATGAAAAGAAACAAAAAGACATTCTACACCTTATTATATATAGCAGGAATCATCAGCATTTGGCTGCTGCCTCTGCAGGCATTCGGCAGCATCAAATTAGACGGGAAGCGTCTCTCGGCTAAGGATGGCTTGTCGTGCAATACGGTGAACGATATCATCCAGGATAGAGATGGATTTATCTGGCTCGGTACCCCGAACGGTATGAGCCGATATGATGGCTATCAGTTTATCAACTTCACCAATCTCAGCAAGAACTCCGGGCAAAAGAGTCACCACTCCATCTCCCAGCTCATCAACGACGAGAAACACGGACTCATCTGGGGCTACAATCCATCTAATATCCTCTGCTGCTTCGACCTGGAAACTGCTCATTTTTCCGATTATTTCGATAAGGAGAATGCTACGCTCTTGAAAAACCGATTCAAGAGCCAGAATGGCATGTGGCTCTTTTCCGGGGATTTCGGAGCCAGATACCTGACTTATAGCAACGGAAAGTTTCAAGCCACAGATTATACTACAAAGAACGGCAAACTGATAGGCGACAATCAGCTACAGATGATAGAAGACGCCAAACAGAATGTATGGATAGCATCCGGTAAAGGTCTTAACCGCATCACCCCTGATGGCAAGAGTCATCTGATGCTCAAGAACCAACATATCATCACCCTGACTACTGACGGCAATCATATCGCCGTGCTGACCGACAAGGGCGATGCCTTCCTTTATGACAAATCGGGCAAACTCGTCCGGAAATCCCATCTTCCATCCATGGTGGGATATGTGGGTAAATCGCGCGCCTCCTTCTTCTGGCAGGGAGAATGGTATATCTTTACCCAGGAAGAAACTTTTGCCATGAACCTGAAGACCGGCATCTTCCACAAGCCAGCCATCCAGATACCGAATGCCATGTCGAAAACCTTTCTCAAATCCTATGAGTTTCTTTACGACAAGAAGGGAAACGCCTACCTGTTCAGCAAGAAGGGAAACCTCTTCAGAAAATTCCATCTGCTGGACGACAAGGCTTACATCAACGGTAGAGACAAGAACTTCGTGGCTGCCGAAGATGCCCTCGGAAATGTATACATCGTATCTTATGGCAACGGACTCTTCATCTACAACCCGAAGGAAGATGAACTCCAGCACTTCTCTGCAGCAGACAAGGACCCGCTCTTCCATTCCGACTTCCTGCTGAACATATTCATCGACCGCAGCGGATGCATCTGGATCTGTACCGGAGATGGCGTATATTGCTGCCGTGAACTGAAGGATCTCAACACAGAGCATGTCAAGATAGAACCAAATATCAACCGGGAATGGAGCAACTACGTGCGCCATGTCAGCAACATAGGTAATGACAGGCTCGCCGTTACTACCCGCGCCAACATGACTTACATCTATGATGCCAGAACCCAACAGCGTACGTTGGAAATGCAGACCGACGCCTGCGTCTATGACTATGCCATCGACCCGCAGGGCAAGAAATGGATAGCCACCAAGGGCGACGGCATCTACATTGACAATGTAAGATATTGGAAATATGAGAAGAACCACTATGCTCCAAGCGCATCCTTCTACAAGACCATCTTCGACAAGCAGGGAAGAGCCTGGATTGCCACCTGGGGAGAAGGTCTGCTCATCACTCCACAGACTACGGGGCAGCAGCCACGGAAATTCGAGCAGTTTCTGAATGCAAACGGCAAGGAAGCCCAAATCCATGATCTGCTTCTGGACCACAAAGGCAGACTCTGGATATGCAGCAACAATGGCATCCTGATGGTGAATACTGTAGAAAAGAAGATTACAGCCCAGAAGTTCCTCCGCTTCAGCGATGAAAACGGAAAGCTGCCGGTAAGCGAAATCAATTGCGGCATCGAGGCACATGACGGAAAACTGTGGTTTGCAGCAACAGGAGGTATACTGAAATGCAGCTACAACGAGAAGACCGGGGAACTGAAATACGAGCTGTTTGATACCAGCAAAGGACTCACCGACAACAATACCCGCTCGCTGGAGGAAGACAACTACGGCAATATCTGGATTGGTACAGAGGAAGGAATCTCCCGTCTCAACGCCAAGACTAATGATATCCGTTCGTTCCAGATAGGACGCACCATCTTCAGCAACAACTTTACGGAGAACTGCGCCACCAAGCTGAATGATGGCAGACTGGTATTCGGTGTATCCGACGGTATGATCTTCATCCAGCCATCCCGCACCATCAGTATGCCGCCAGCCCACATGAAGGCAGTCATCACCGACCTCACCATCAACGGTATCTCGATATACGAAGCAGAAAACGAACAATTCCTAACCAAGGCGCTGAACTATACACGGGAAATCAGCCTGCCACACGACAAGAATTCGTTCAACATCCACTTCTCCAACTTCGATTATCCGCACATCCAGGATGCGATATACCAGTACTATATGGAAGGAATAGACAATACCTGGCGCCCGATGACCAGCATCAACCATGCCGAGTTCAGCGACCTGAACCCTGGCAGCTACACCCTACATATCCGTACCCGTATAGGCAGCAACCAGTGGAGCGAGGAAACCCTGCTGCACATCACCATCTGCCAGCCTTGGTACAATACGGTATGGGCGTGGTGCATCTATCTGCTCATCATCAGCGGAGCCGGAGTGCTCTATTACCGATCATGGCTGAGAAACTTCGAGCTGAACCAGCAGATTGCTTTGGAGAAACAGATGTCTGATTTCCGAATCAACTTCTTCACCCATATCTCTCATGAGTTCCGCACCCCGCTCGCCATCATCCAGAGTGCCGTGGAAAAGATGATGACCAAGGGAGAAGGCTATGCTTCCAAGAACACCATCTATACTCTCTCCAGAGGAACCAAGCGACTGCAGCGACTCATCAACCAGCTGATGGAGTTCCGCAAGATCAATACGAGCAATATGAAGCTGAATGTAGAAAAGGGCGAAATCATCGGTTTCGTGCGCACCATCTACAATGATTTCTATACCGTAGCCAAGCAGAAGAACATCACCATGAGTTTCACTCCTTGGACCAGCAACCACGAGATACTCTTCGACCAGGAAAAGGTGGAAACCATCGTCTATAACCTGCTGAGCAACGCCGTGAAATATACCCCGGACAGGGGCATCATCAGCGTAAGACTCTATCTGGAGAACGACATCGTATTCTTCTCGGTAGAAGACAACGGTCCGGGCATCAAGCCGGAAAGAGAGGCTGACCTCTTCAAGCCATTCATGCACGGCTATGCTTCCAAGGGCGGTATGGGCATCGGTCTCTATACGGCGCATAAGATGGCAGAAATCCACAAGGGTTCGCTCACCTATCAGCGTTCCCGGAATCTCGGAGGCAGCCGCTTCTGCCTTGCCCTGCCAGACGATGCCGGCAAGTATCAGCCGGAGGATATCATCGAGAAGAAGGCGCTGGACGACCACAGCATCGACAAGGACGAGATAGACATGATTGTGAAGGAGATGACTCCGAAAGCCATCAACAACGTTACCGTGATGGTGATAGAAGACGATCCGGACATGCTGGAACAGATCAAGTCGGAGCTGTCGGTCTATTTCCATGTGGAAACATTCATGAATGGCAAGACGGGTTACGAGAATATCCGGAAGATTAAGCCAGCCCTGCTCATCAGCGACATCCAGCTGCCGGAAATGAGCGGCTACGAGATTGTAAGCAACATGAAGGCGGATCCGGAGACGCAGAATATCCCGGTCATCATGCTGACCGCCTTTGATGATACCAGCCATATACTGAAGGCATACAAGAACTTCGTAGATGACTATATGGTGAAGCCTTGCAACTTCAAGCTCTTCATCGCCCGAGCCCTGCAGTTTGTGGCTATGGACCTGAAGGCGAAGCAGCAGGCTGAGGAGAAGGCGAAGCTTCAGGAAGAGACCCTGCAAGAGAATGCTCCGCAAGAGAACCCAGAGCAGACGTCAGGCGGAGAAGCCATCCTGATCAAGCCTGTGAAGGAGCTCAAGAAGAATGAGCCAACCCTCCTGATGTCAACCCTGGACAAGAAGTTCAAGGACAAGCTGGAGGCAATCGTGGCACAGCATATCGGCGACAACAACTTCAATGTAGACCGCCTTGCCGAGCTGCTCTGCCTGGGCCGTACCACGGTATATAACCGCACGAAGAGCATCATGGGTGTTTCGCCAAACATCTATATCCAGAACGAGCGTCTGCGCATTGCCGCCAAGTTCCTGCTGGAAGGCGAATACACGGTATCAGAAATCAGCGAAAAGGTTGGCTTCTCCGATTCCACCTATTTCTATAAGTGCTTCAAGAACAAGTATGGAATAGCGCCTAGCAAGTATGGCAAGTAAAGATTGCCTGCCAAATAGATTACAAAAAAAACTCGTTGGCTTCTTTACCAACGAGTTTTTTTATTCTTATAATTATAAATTACCAGCCTGGATTCTGCTCCCACTTCTGTCCATACTTCTCGTGCTTCAGCATCACGTCGTTAGGGATTGGGAAGAGATACATCTTGTCATCCCACTGGCGCTGTACGGTTTCACGGGTATAGGTGAAGGAACCATCATCGTTCCTGGTAATTTTCATCTCCTGAATGTTCTTGAAGAACTTGTCTGCCTCCTTCCATCGGCGTACATCCCAGAAGCGATGACCCTCGAAAGCCAACTCTACCATACGCTCGTTCTGATACTTGCTCCACCACTCCTCATTGCTCAACGAAGTAGGGAAATCAGGCATACCGGCACGCTTGCGAATCTTATCTACAGCCTCGTCTGCCGACATAGGGAGATCGGCACTTGTAGCAGTGGCACTGCCCAGATACTTGAATGCTGCCTCAGCATAGTTGAGATAGAACTCACCTAGACGATAGGTAACCCAAGTATGATAGTCGCCCTGCTTCTTGGTCTTTGAAGTAAGGTCGATATCACCATGCAGCAACTTCTTCAGATAGTAACCCGTAGGAGTGCCACAGATCACCATTCTTGGCGATGGTCAGCTCGAAGCGAGAATCACAGTGACGCAATTTATAGACTGTAGTATATTTAGCTTTCAACATACAAACTCGCAAACACTTACCAACGAGTTAATATTTTATAATAATCACCGAACACCTTTTCAAAAAACATTATTTTTTTACGATAGGAACATTAGGATATTCTTCTAAATACAGGTGGTCATCAAAACGAGAATAATCCCATTTTAAATAAGGAACAAACTTGTGATATAAAGAAACCATGTTACCTTCTTTTGTATTTATCTTTATGTTAAACAGAGAAATGAAATCTGAAAATGTATCAAACTCTGAACGAGCTCCAGGAAGACCATCAGGCGTAGTTGGTATATAAGTTTCAATTGGAGCTTGTGAAATATCCATGTCATCTATAACGTTACCATCTTCATCCCAAAAAGGTAAAGTAACAAGATAATATGAATTTCCCATTGTGTATGTTTTGCCATATAGCCAATTACCATTTGTAATAAAATCCACCATACCGTGATCAGAATATTTGGTACCAAAAGCATTTTGAACACAAGGACCACCTATTTGAGTTTCCACCCTAACTCGAGCAGGATTAGAACCACCTAACCTAGAAACCAAATCAGGATTAAAGACAACATACTCTCTATTGTCCCAATCAGTACTAGCATACATCCTATAATCGAACCAAAATGGAATCCCAATATTTTGCTTTTCTAAAACCACATAAGGATTTACAAGAACAGCAGGCTTCTTCGTAAGGCACCAAACTCCTAATCGCCCAACATTTTTCACAGATATAGACATAGACAAAGGCACAATCAATCCTGTTTGCAATGTTTTCATCTCACCTTCTAATTCTACAGTTCCTACAGTATTCAACTGAACAGATTGAGTGGTTTGAGTTGTCTTGGAAAACGATCCAATAAAAGAACCTAAAGCAGCTCCCACAGCAGAGGTAACTAAAGAACCAGCCCCACTGCTAAGAGACTTTTTCACATCATCTCCAAAGTTGGCATCCTTTACTTGATCTGAAACCCAATCTTTGGCAGTATTTCCAACTAAACTTGCAACACCTTTGACCACTCCATTCAATGGATTAGATGTCGTAGTAGATATAACAGTACCCTTTGTCTTAGAATTAAGATTGCCATCAAGTTTTATTGATGAAGTTGTCATCGACATCGGTATAATTTGCAAGCTACCCTCTGTAAAATCTGGATCATAAGCCAATTCTACCTGAAAACAATTCCACCCAACATTAAAGCCTCTAGAATCGTCACTCGTAATATTACTTAAATAAATATCTCGCACAGATTTATCTGTAGACAATCGAGCATATTCACCAGTAAAGGCCAAAAAGGATTGTGGATTTTCAAAATGAAGCTTCCATATTGCTGTATTTTGTAAATTTGAGCTATTTGGCTCTAAATAATAAAATATCTTTAGTATTCCTGTATAATGATTATGAAAAATCAAATAATTCATACCATTTTCTCCATATCCATTCACCGTATGAGCTATTAAATCCCATCCATCACTCGGAAGAATATCGGTACGGATTTCATAAGGTATAGTACCAGAAGTGATTTTCTTATTCCATGGAGTATGAACATAACTACCAGAAGCCAATTGCACAGTTTCCCATTTTTCCCAGCTTGACGTGACAACAGAACTTCTTGTTAAATTATTCCATCTATTGGGATATGCAACTTTGCCATTTGTTGAGTCACACTTTTCAAATGACAAAGTCTGATGATCAACAATATTGTCAACACTACAAGAAGAAAGGAAAATCAAAAACAACAGATAATATTTAAACGTTCTCATTTATTCTCTTTTTTAAAGGGCATGCCCGTTTCAAAAAACAAGCATGCCATGTTATTTATTCAGAAACGAAATACAATCCCCAAACATTTGGATATTCTTTCAATATATCTAAGAATGCCAAAGTTTGTTTTTTAAGTAATTCATCTTTTACATCTGCGAACTTTCCTCGAACATACAAATCCATCGCATTTGCATTATATGGACTATTCAACATAATAGCCAACTTACCATCTACATCGTAAGCAGCTCTCAATATATACTTATCTTCTGATTTATATTTAGTGAACAGCCTTTCAACATCTGAAGTACCCACATTCAAGAACTTAGCAGTAAAAGACTCTGCCTGCGCTTTCGTAAATTCCAGAATCATGTCATGACTTTGATTCGTAAGCCAATACTTTATCGTCATTAGATTAGAAGACACAGTTTCACCTTTATTATTGCTCAACATATCTATTGTCAACTTGCCATCATTAGAGAAAGTCAACTTTGCTACAGAATCTGTCTTTGCATAAAGATTTGACATACCAGACAATGTACTTTCTGCAAGTTGTGAATAAGCATATTCCACGCCGTCAATTGTCATAAATCTTGCATCGCCACTCTTTACAGCAGTACAAACTTTTTTGAAATTAAAAGTAAAGGGTTGTTTTAGCAAAGCTTCTTTAACAACATTATATACCACCTTCAGTTTGAAGTAATGACCTACACTAGATCTCGATGGGAAATAGACACCACTCACGGTCATGTCGTAATCGGAATTCTCGACCTTTCCCTGATACTGGATTTCATCAGCCTGTGGAAGAACATCCACAACCAACTGAATGTCATCATCAGATGAAGGAACGATACCAGAGATGGTCATCTTCATCTTGGTAGAATCTCCTTCTACCGCCTCAAACTTAGCCTTGACGTCATCCTTGCGAGGAGAGGTAACACCATTCCAAATAAAACTATAATTGGAAGCAACCAACTCTTGGTTCAGCATCACCTTGCTGCTCATCACGCCAGCATTATCATCGTCAGAGCAAGAGGCGAAAACAAGGATGCCCAAAAGGACTAATACATATTTTTCAAAAAAACTATATACTTTCATAATCGTTACTGTTTAAGTTATCGGCTAAGGTTTTTACGCCTTAGCCAATAGTATATTATAATTGTTTTTGTTACCAGCCAGGATTCTGCTCCCACTTCTGACCATATTTCTCGTGCTTCAGCATCACGTCGTTAGGAATAGGGAAGAGATACATCTTGTCATCCCACTGGCGCTGTACGGTTTCACGGGTATAGGTGAAGGAACCATCATCGTTCCTGGTAATTTTCATCTCCTGAATGTTCTTGAAGAACTTGTCTGCCTCCTTCCATCGGCGTACATCCCAGAAGCGATGACCCTCGAAAGCCAACTCTACCATACGCTCGTTCTGATACTTGCTCCACCACTCCTCATTGCTCAACGAAGTAGGGAAATCAGGCATACCGGCACGCTTGCGAATCTTATCTACAGCCTCGTCTGCCGACATAGGGAGATCGGCACTTGTAGCAGTGGCACTGCCCAGATACTTGAATGCTGCCTCAGCATAGTTGAGATAGAACTCACCTAGACGATAGGTAACCCAAGTATGATAGTCGCCCTGCTTCTTGGTCTTTGAAGTAAGGTCGATATCACCATGCAGCAACTTCTTCAGATAGTAACCCGTAGGAGTAGCACCCACCAATGGCTCGGCATTCACACCGCCATAATAGGTCTGGAGAGCAGCCTTCTTATAGTTGGCTGCAGTAGGCCATACATCACCATTCTTGGCAATGGTCAGCTCGAAGCGAGGGTCACGGCCAGCGTAAGGATTCTGCTCATCATAACCACTGCCAGCCTCATTGATACCCTTACCCGTAGCCTTCATCTCGTAGGCATCCACCAGGTTCTGGGATGGGCAGTTTCTACCGGAAGCTGAATAACTAGCCTTTGCCATATCGATACCGAACGGATAGTTGTAGCTCTCTACCACATTATCTGATGGATCGGTAGATGAAATCTTGGTACCATAGATACGGCGACCGAAGATGATCTCACACTTCTTGTCGGCATCCTTGTAATTATTGGTTGACCAGAGATCAGCATACTTGGCAGCGAGCTTCATGCCTCTTGCCTCACAGGCATCCAGCAATTCCTTGGTATAGAGAGCTGCCTTGTGGTAACGCTCCTTATCGCCAGAAGGATTAAAGAGCGGACTTGCCCAATAGAGTGCTGCACGAGCCTTGAGGGCAAGGACGGTCAGGTTGTTGGCACGTCCATCCTCAGCTGTACTCAGAGCCATGCTTCCCAAGTCAGAGTAATCCTTTATGATGCTGTCCTTCACGGCGTCACATTCATCAAAGATATACTGGAACACCTCGTCAGATGACTTGCGAGGCTGGTTGTTGACATCAGCTGCCGCCATCTCAGGGTCGATGACAGGCACACCACCATACTGGCGAACGAGATTGAAATAGAAGTAAGCACGCCAGAAGCGGGCCTCCCACTTGTAGTTCTCGTAACGGAACATCTGCTGCTGATAGTCGGCATTGAGTTCAAAATCCTCGAACTTCAAGTCCTGGAAATCCTTCAATACTACATTGCAGGTCTTGATGCCCTTATACATATTGCTCCAGAGCGAGCCCTGGGCGTTGGATGGGCTCCAGCTGCCGTTATAGAAGGTCTCGATGCTGGTACCGCTCACGGAGTAAACACTCTCGTCGGTGGCAGAGGCAAGCATGCCTCCACCAAAGTTCCGACCATAATCATAGTCTGCATAATTGTAGATATCGGTCATGAAACCACCCACCTTCTCAAAGGTCTGAATCACATAATCCTTATCCTTGACTACCGTCTCGCTGTAATCCATCTTATCGCTGCATGATGCCAGCGCCATGAATCCGAACAGACCATATACTAATTTATTTGTTTTCATTATTGTTCTACTTTAAGATAATTAGAATGTTACTGACAAACCAGCCACGATGCTGCGATTCAGAGGATTGGTTGCACCGAATACCTCAGGATCTGACTCATCGAGATGGTCGAAGCTAAACAAATCTACACCACGTACATACAACTTGGCTGCATTCAGGAGCTTGGTCTTGGCGAGCAACGCCTTAGGGAAGTTGTAATAAACCTCGATGTTGCGAAGCTTGAAGAATGAGCGGTCAAACATCCAGAGGGTGTTTGTATTGTAGTTGTTGGCATTGCTGGTTGAGCTCAGCGCCGGGAACTTGGCTGTGCTGGCTGTCTCAGGAGTCCAGCGGTTGTCGTAGTAGTACTGAGAGATGGTGGTGTTGCCCACCAGCGGCTTGTACATACTCTTGGTAGAAAGTACGCCGGTGTATCTGCCAGTGCCCTGGAACATCGCATCAATACCCAGTCCCTTCCACTCTACTCCCAAATGGATATTGTAGTAGATTTCAGGAGCCACGGTAGAATATCCGATGGCAGTCTTGTCGTTGGTATCAATCTGTCCGTCACCGTTCACATCCTCATACTTGATGTCGCCCGGACGAGGAGTGCTACCCAGAAGCTGTGGCTTGGAAGCATCGATGTCAGCCTGGTCCTTGAAGAAGCCGATAGCCTTGTAGCCGAAGAGCTGGCTTACGCGATGGCCGGTGCTTACCAGGTTAGGATAGAGCTTAGGAGCCTCATCCTGCTCCTTGATCTGGCTGCGATAGTAATCGATGTTGGCACCGATGTTGAACTTCACGTCGCCAATCTGCTTGTTGTAGTCGAGACTTGCCTCCCAACCCCAGCTATCCACGATACCATCGCCCTCGTATGGAGCATCCACACCCAACTCTGAAGAATACTTGCCTGCGGTAGATACCCAGATGTTGGAACGGCGCTGGTAGAAACCATCAAAGCTGAAATCGAGACCACCGAAGAGGGTGGCATCTACACCGGCATTGAACTTGGCTGCCTTCTCACGGGTCAGACCGGAAGTGGCAATGGTATCAAGATAGGTTCTGCCGAAATCGCTCTGGAAACCGCTGTTGAACGGATAGGTTTCACCAGTTGTCTGATACTGCTGCATATAGTACATCCATCCGCTCTCAGGCAGGATGTCGGTCTGGATAATGCCGTAGGAAGCACGGAGCTTGAGAAAATCCACCCAGTTGAGATTCTTCATGAAATTCTCCTTGGAGAGAACCCAGGCTGCTGATACCGTAGGCGACAATGCCCACTTGCTGCCAGGAGCCAGACGGTTGGAACCGGATTCTACTAGGGCAAGGTCGAGGAAGTAGCGATTGAGCAGACCATAGTGGGTGTACCAGCTGATGTTCTGGCGATAGAGCGTACTGTTGATGGCAAACTCATCGCTGAACTCGTAATCGTACTTCAACTGGCTGTAGATGCTGTGGACGCCGAAGGTATTCTGATAGTCGGCACTGGCATCGGCATGGAAACGGCGGGTGAAGCTGTTGGTGGAGATAGAGGCACCGAGATCGCTCTCAGAACCACCCGTGAATGCCTTGCCCAACTGAGGTTCGCCATCCAACCAGTCGACTACCGTAGGACTTCCATATACGTATGTCTTGCTATAATTCTCGTAGATGTTGGAGAAATGGTCGTAAGCGATGCGGCCCTGAACAGCCAGACCCTTCAATACAGCAGGGAGTTCCTGGCGGATAGTGAGGTCGGTATAGATACCACGGTTGTGATTTCTGGAGTAACCGGCATCCTGCGACTGCGCCACAGGGTTAACGGTACCCGCCCAGGTAGAGTTACCACCCCACTTGCCATCCTCGCCCTTCACGGCGAAGGCAGCAGAAGGCAGGCCATAGACCATATCCCACAACTTGGCAGAATTGCCTGGAGCATTCGACTCGGCGAGCACACCCAGGAGGTTCACCTTCATGGTAGTATTCTTCGAGAGAATCATATCCATATTCATGCGCAGGTTGCCCTTCACATATTTATTATTGGTAGAATATCCCTCGTGGGTATCCGGATTCTTCACGAAACCATTGTCATACTGCAGGTCGAGCAAGGCATAGTACTTGAACTTCTCGCCACCGCCCGTAAACGAAGCGTTGAGCATATTGGTAACGCTGTGGTTGCGGAAGGTTTCATCCACCCAGTTAACGTTAGGATAGAGATAAGAATATTTGCCTGATCCGAAGGCATCCACCTCTTCCTGGGTATATCTAGAGTTCTCGAAGCCGTCGTTGGCATAAGCCTCGTTCATCGCCTTGGCATAGGTCTGCGCATCCACGAACTTAGGCTTGTGAGCCATGAAATTGATGGCATGGTCCAGATTCACCTTGATTTCCTTGGAATTGAACTTACCGCGTTTGGTAGTGATGAGCACCACGCCGTTGGCACCCTTGTAGCCATAGAGTGCAGTGGCAGCAGCATCCTTCAATACGGATACGCTCTCTACTTCCTCGGCAGAGATATACTGGATATCACGCTCGATACCATCTACCACGAAAAGTGGGGTATTGCCATCCAGGCTCTGCATGCCGCGGATGTAGAAGGTAGGATTGATTCCGGCATAGTTACCGGAATTCTGCAGTGAAATCAGGCCGGAACCCTGTCCCAGGATAGAGTTGCCGATATTCTTGGCGCTGCGCTTGTTGGTACTCTCGCTGGTGATGACAGACACTGCTGAAGTTGACTGCTCGCGGGAGAAGTTCACATTGGCACCCACATCGATGCTCTGAGCCGCATAGCGATGAGGAGCAATGGTATCTATTTTGACTTGTGCTGAAGCTGGCAGGCTCAGGAGAGCCATCGCCATCAGTACAGCATTCTTATTATTTTTCATCGAATTTACTTTTTTAATCTGTAACTTTAATCAAGTAACCTTTACTCAAGAGATAACCTCCGGCGGGATTACCAGCCTGGGTTCTGAACGAGATAACCCTTCAATACCTCAGTCTGTGGGAATGGGAACAGATACCACTTTACATCGAATCCATTCCACCATGCACGGGCTCCCGTGGTGATAGGCAGGCGCTTATACTCAAAATGAGATGGCTCATACCAGGCATCATTGTCCTTGTTCAGCTTCTTGTTGGTTCTGTCGCCATTATACCACTTGTTGGTAGAGGTCTTCCACTCGCCCGTAGCATCATCCTTCACCTGGCGGTAGATAACCAGACGATGGAGCGTGCGGCTGAAGAGGTCGGCTCTCTTATAGCGCTTCATATCGAAGAAGCGGGTGTTCTCGAATCCCAGCTCGCAGGCACGCTCGCGCAGCAACTCTTCCAGGAGACTATCCTTGTTGGTGGTAAGATTCTCTGATGGGTTACATTCCGCAAGTCCCTTCAAACCTACACGAGCACGGATCTTGTCGATGTATTCCAAAGCCTTGACATTGTTGCCGTCAGCCTGAAGCAGAGCCTCGGCATAGATGAGATAGAGGTCGGAAAGACGCATCTCTACCCAGTGTGGCTTCTCGCGCTCGTAGGCAGAACCGGTGATTCCGTCGGCAATGTACTTGTTGTGGAAATAGCCTGTAGCAAAAGCACCCACACAATTGTCTGGATCTGTACCGGCATTGGTACCACCCACATACAACTCTACATTCTGACCGGTTGACTTACCGTCGCCCACGTTCACTTTGTCGCGCTGCCCGTTCACACTTACAGTTTCATAAAGACGAGGGTCGCGGGTATATTTCACGTTCTGCAGTTCCTGCTTGCCTATCTTTCTGTCACCCTTGATGAACATGTGGTCCAATTCGCCAGCCTTCTCGGTCTCCTCCCAGTTGAATGGCTTGCCATCAGCCCAAGGGAACATCTCTACGAACTCCTGGGTAGGGCAATAAGCCTGGCGGTCGAGGGTACGCATATACTGACGTGCCGCCCAGCAATACTTGGAGTTGTGGTTGTTGTCGGTAACTCGGGTCTCGAAGATGACCTCCGGACTAGCCTGGCTGATATACGCAAAGCGATAGGCAAAGCGATAAGCCTCGGTAGTCTGGGCTGTAGGTTCTACGAGATGGTAAGGATTGCCGTTGTTGGCATTCTCATTGAAGAAGTCTTCACATGCCTTCTTGCACTGCTGCCACAACTCAGGCTTCTTGCCACCCATCCAAGCCAGACTGTCCTGACTCGCATTCTCCATGGAATACTTGCCGCTGTAATATGGCTGGTCGTCGTTGAACAATGGAGAAGCAGCAAACTGCAGTACACGGCACTTCATCGCCATGGCAGCTGCCTTGGTCCAGTGTGCCTTCATGGTAGTGACATCATCATCAGAATAAGCAAAAGGAAGGGCTCCTGAATTGATAGCCTCATCATAAAGCTTGAGAATGAAATTGAGTGTCTTCTCTACCGAAGCACGTGGCGCATCCAGCTTATCTCCGTTTACATCGTATGAGTGAGTAACCAGAGGCAGACCGCCGTACATGCGGAAGAGGTTGAAGTAGGAAGATGCTATCAGGCACTTCGCCTCAGCCACATACTGCTTTTTGGTAGCCTCATCCATATCAGGCACACGGTCGATATTCTCTATAAGGAGGTAGCAGGCATGCACCATCTCCCAGATATTCTCCTTGTCAAAACCATAGATGGAATTGCTGCTGGCTGCTGTCATGTAATCACCATACACCAGATTATAGATAGCAACTGACGATGTAGGATTGTGCCAGCAGTCTGACATCGCCTCAATCTGACCACTGAAGTAACTGTGGGAGTTGCCGTCACCCGCCTTGAAAGGCAGACCGTAGTACTGGTTCTTATAAATACCGGTCAAAAACTGCTGGGTATATTCTGCACTATTGAAGATGGTATCAATGGTAACATCGCCACCCGGAGTCTTTTCTATGAAGGAATCTCCAAACTTAATCTGCTCAGTACACCCCGTCACCGCAGAACCGATAACGGCTGTAAGAACGATTCCTCTGAATATATTGTTAAGTTTCATTGTATTTACCTTATTTATATATAATGTGTAATATATTAGAAGCCCACCTTCAAAGACAGCATGTAAGTACGCTGCAATGGATAGGATGGTGCCGTGGTAGCACGTGCCTCAGGATCACCCCAGATATAAGGAGTGAAGGTAAGGAGGTTGTAACCGCTGAATGCCAGCTGCAGCTGATTCATACCCATGCGCTTCATGAACAGAGCGTTGAAATCGTAGGAAATCTGCAAGGTCTTCAGACGCAGATACTTCGCATCCTTCTCATAGAGGGTAGAAGTGGCGTAGTTGTTGTCCCAGGCATCCCATGATGCACGTGGATACTTCGCACTCTGGGATGGATTATCGGCTGTCCAGCTGTTCTCTACCACATACATCAGGAGTCCACCCATCTCGTGAGAGGTCTTGTTGTAGAATGGCATGCGGAACACACCATCCAGCATACGGCTTACGTTCCAGGCACCCGTCCACTGGGTATTGACAGACCAACCCTTGTAGCTGAATCCTAGATTCAGACCAACCATATACTCTGGATCATCGGTATAGCCCAGGTCGCGGGTCTTATCGTTGTGGTCTATCTTTCCATCGTGGTTCAAATCCACATACACAGCATCACCAGGCTGGATGTTCTCTACCAGCTGGGTAGGGAATTTCTCGCCGAAAGTCTTCTCATAGAGTGCCGGTGTCTGCTCGTCGTAATAACGCCAGAACTGATACATGCTGCGGGCACCCAGACGATGGTTCTTTGCCATCTGATAAGCCTCTGGCTGCAGAGCCTCACCATTGTTGATCAGCTCATTCTGGTTGTAAGAGAGGTTGACACCTGCCCAATATCTGAAGTTCTTGCCTATCTTGTCCTGCCACTTCAGGGATGCTTCCCATCCCCAGCTGTTCACCTCACCATCGTTGGTGTAAGGCATCTTGAAACCGATGATGGTAGGTACATTGTTGTCAATCATCATGATGTCGGTACGGTGCTCGTAGTAGTAATCGAAGTTACCACGGAGCTTATCCTTCAGGAAGTTGATGTCGATACCATAGTCCTGCTTATAGGCGTGCTCCCAGGTGATGTCGGCATTGTGGCGCGCCATCTCGTAGGCTCCCTTCCATACGGTAGTGTTGTTAACACCGAAGATGTATCCATATCCATCACGGGTAGAAACATTACCATTATTGATGGCGAAAGGATCGGCGGTGTACATAAAGCGATTACCGTTCAGATTAGCATTACCTACCAGACCGTAGCTGGCACGAAGCTTCAGGAAGCTTACTGCCTTGGTGAGCGGCTTGAAGAATGACTCATCGCTGACTACCCAACCCACAGACATTGCTGGGAAGGTTCCGTAACGCTTGCCCGGAGCAAAGTTCTCGGAACCATTGTAACCCACGTTGAACTCTGCCATATAGCGGTTGTTCCAGTCGTAGGTAACACGACCTACCAGACCTACCTGGCGGTGAGGCACATTGGTATAGGTGCTCGGATAATAGCTGCTGTCCTGATTGTAGAGCAGGATGGCACCCACATTGTTCAAACCGAAGGAACGGTTATAGTTAAGACCTGCCTCAAAATACCAGTAACGACTGCGACCGGTCTTCTCTTCATACTTCAACTGCTCTTCGTTACCATATTTCTTATATTTATAGGTACCGTCGTCCTGGAGTACAGGGGTATAGGTAGCCTTCTTGGCGTATGCATTCTTATTGATGGCGTAGGCACCATTGTAGGAAGCCTTCATCTTGAAAGAGAGACCCTTGGTAATCATATCGAGCTTCTGCTTCAACTGGAGGTCGAACTGCAGCTTGTTGTTGGTAGTCTTCATGAAACCGCCATTCACATCATTATTGCCGAAATAGGTAATACCGCTCCCCCCCACGAAAGGAAGCTGGTCGGTACCGCAATCCTCATACTGGGTCTCGGTAGCGATGTATCTGCCATTGATGATACCAGGACTGGAGAATGGAGTAGCCTGATAAGCCTCGTTGATCAGACCAGATGATCCCTGACCAGAATATGGCTTGTTAGCATTATCTACCTTACCTGCCAGATTGAAGGAGATGGTGGTTGTCTTGGTGACATCCAGGTCGAGGTTGGCACGGTAGTTGAAACTGTTATACTGATAACCGAAATCGTAATCCTGACCAAACTCCTTGAACAGACCACCCTGAGTATAGTAACCAACATTGATGAAGTAGCGTGCCGTCTTGGTACCACCGCTGATATTCAGATTGTGTTTACTCTGCATGGTAGCATCCTTCATAATGTATTCAGCCCACAAGGTGCTAGGGAAACGGACAGGATCACTTCCATCCTTGAACTTCTGGATAACGACATCAGAGAACTGAGGACTCAACGGATCACCATTCTTGCCATGCGAATTCTGGCGCATCATATTATGGAAGGTAGCATACTCGTAGCTGTTTGCCTGCTCTACCATCTTGGTAGGAGTCAGGATTCCCCATGAAGTAGAACCGCTGATCTTGGTCTTACCCTCCTGACCACGCTTGGTGGTAATCAGGATCACACCGTTGGCACCACGCACACCGAATACGGCTGTGGCAGAAGCATCCTTCAAAACGGTGATGCTCTCGATTTCCTCAGGATCCACATCGCTCATGCTTCGCTCTACACCATCCACCTGAACCAAAGGGTCGGCACCATTGAAAGATGCCTTACCACGAACAAATACGCTCGCAGCATCTGAACCCGGCTCACCGGAATACTGTACGGTGGTAACACCCGAAAGCTGACCACCGAGCACATTGTTGACATTACCAACAGGGGTACGGACCAGATCTTCGCTCTTCACGCTGGAGAGGGCACCGGTAACAGTAACCTTCTTCTGTACACCATAGGCAACCACTTCTACAGCCTTGAGGGAAGTAGCCTCTTCTTTCAAGACCACCTGCATGCCGTTTTTGGCAACCACAGTCTGGGATACGAATCCAATGTAACTGATCTTTAACTTGGCACCTGGCTTCACGTTGAGAGAGAAGTTACCATCAAAGTCTGTTACTGTACCCTGGGTAACTTTCTGTCCCTCGATGATAACACTAGCTCCAATAACGGCTTCACCATTGGCATCAACCACTGTACCTTTTACGATACCTGTTTGCTGAGCTATAGCCGTAGTCGCTTTAGCAGAACCTGCGCCTCCGCAAAGAGGGGCAAGCATCAATGCCGTGCAAAACAAAGTTGCAGGCACTGCCGAACTTTTCATAAATAGCTTGTTATTCATTTTGTTTATTATGACGTTAAGATTTTATTTTTTTCGGTTCGACCATCTTGCTCCAGCTTTAGAATAATGTTGTTTTTTAGGATTTCAATTATCTTGCTTTGCGACTGATGATCTCGCTTTGTTAGTTGCAAATCCTATTCTAAAAGGATTTCTGCTGCAAAACTATCAAATAACCTTGTTTTTCATATAATAAAATCGTTCAAGTATCATTATTATTATCCGAATATTTGTTTTTTTATACATTTCAGCACAAAGTACATACTTTTTTGCATATATAATAAGGTATAGTGGATTTTTTTGCGTAATTTTGCCGATGAATAAGCTAAATGGCTCTGGAAGCAATAGCACCAGAAGATGAGCCAGGAGGCAAAATCCAGAAACAAAACAAAGCATTATGCAAACCAGTAAATACCTTTTAGCAACAGAAAGAGACGCCGAATGGGGACTCACCATCAGCACCGTGGGACGAGAAGAAATCGCCCCAGGAGAAGCCTATCCAACAAAAGGACATGCTGACGGATATTACTTCGATCTTCAAAAGGGAAGAATACTCGACGAATACCAACTGCTTTACCAGCCAGAAGGTGAAGGAGTGTTCTGTTCTGCCCATCTCCCGGAAACAAAGATCAAGGCTGGAGACATCTTCCTGCTCTTTCCCGGTGAATGGCATAGCTATCATCCATCAGGCACCAAGGGTTGGAAAAGCTATTGGATCGGCTTCAAGGGCAAGAACATCGACGACCGCGTGAAAGCAGGGTTTCTTTCTCCTGAAAAGCCAATCTACCATGTAGGTTACAGTAACGAGATTATCGCTCTCTACGAAGAGGCTTACAAAACCGCACAGGAAGAGGTTGCTTTTGCACAACAGACTATGGCGGGTATCGTAAACCATCTGATAGGCAAAATGTATTCTCTGGAGAGAAATATCGTGTTGAGCAAGGATACCAAGCATGTTGACATGATCAATAAAGCCCGTTTGCGTATCCGAGAATCGCTTGAAGATACGCTCACCATCCAGGAGATTGCGCAGGAACTGGGCATCAGCTACTCTTCTTTCCGCAAGCTCTTCAAGGAGCATACCGGATTCGCTCCCGCCCTCTATCAGCAGAATCTGAAACTGCAGAGAGCCAAAGAACTGCTGTCTACCACCGACGAGAGCATCAAGGAGATTGCATACCGGCTCAATTTCGAATCGCCTGACTATTTCTCTGCCAAATTCAAAATTCAGACGGGCATGAAGCCATCAGATTTCAGAAATATGACGAGATAGTCAAAAAATAAGGCTCTAAAATCAATTTCTCTTGTTCCATATCCCTTTTTTGGTCTACCTTTGCAAACGTGAACAAATAACAGCAACTTAAAGACAAAATTCATAATGGAACAAAAGAAATACTTCTTCGCGGTAGACTTAGGTGCTACCAGCGGAAGAACCATAGTAGGAAGCTTGTCAGACGGCAAGTTTGACTTAGAGGAGCTGACCCGTTTCGACAACAACCTGATCGAAACAGGCGGTCACTTCTATTGGGATATCTACGCCCTCTACTTTGAGATTATCAAAGGATTGAAACTCGTAGCACAGCGTGGCATCCACATCCAGAGCATCGGTATTGATACCTGGGGATGCGACTTTGTATATGTAGACAAGAACGGAGATATCCTACGCAACCCGATGGCGTATCGCGACCCTCATACCATGGGCATCATGGAGAAATACTTTGATGAGAAAATCAGCAAGGAGAAGGTTTACGAAAAGACCGGCATCCAGTTTATGAATTTCAACTCATTGTTCCAGATGTATGCCATGCGCAAGGCAGGAAACGTGGCTCTGGAGAATGCCGACAAGATTCTCTTCATCCCTGATGCACTGAGCTATATGCTCACCGGCAACGCCATCTGCGAATATACCGTAGCATCTACTTCTCAGATTCTGAATCCGATGACCGGCGATTTCGACATCGACCTCGTGGAAAGTATCGGATTGAAGAGAGAACAGTTTGGCAAGATGACCCATCCTGCTACCATCATCGGCACACTGACCGAAGAGGTACAGAAGATAACAGGACTGAATGCCGTTCCCGTCATCGCAGTAGCAGGTCATGATACAGCCAGTGCCGTAGCAGCCGTTCCTGCCAAGAACGAGGAGTTTGCCTATTTGAGTTCAGGAACCTGGAGCCTGATGGGCATCGAGACCAAGAACGCCATCATCAACGAGAAGAGCTATGAGCTCAACTTCACCAACGAGGGCGGCATTGAGGGCACTACCCGATTCCTGAAGAACATCTGCGGCATGTGGATTTACGAGCGTTGCCGCAAGGAATGGAAAGACGAGGCTGCTGCCAACCAGAAAGATATGACTTGCCTGGGTCATGCAGAACTTATAGCTGAAGCCATGAAGCAGCCAGCCTTCCAAAGCATCATCAACCCGGATGATACCTGTTTTGCCAACCCATCGAGCATGGTAGAAGCCATCAAGCAGTATTGCGAAAAGACCGGTCAGCATGTTCCTCAGAGCTATGGCGAATTCTGCCGCTGCATCTTCGAGAGTCTTGCCCTCCGCTATCGCCAGGTATTCACATGGCTCAAGGATTTCGCCGACATCGACCTCAATGTGCTCCACATCATCGGTGGAGGTTCGCTTAATCAATATCTCAACCAGTTTACAGCCAACAGTTGTGGTGTAACCGTATTGGCAGGTCCTCAGGAAGGCACCGCCATCGGCAACATCATGCTCCAGGCAAAGGCATCGGGCTTGGTAAAGGATATTTGGGAAATGCGCCAGATTATCGCCAACTCGCTGGAGCTTAAGACATTCGAGCCACAGAACAAGGAAGCATGGGATGCGGCTTACGAGAAGTTTTTAAAGGTAAAAAAGTAAAAAGGTAAAAATAAACAATAATAACAAAATACATAAAAACAATGAAAGCAGATTTGATTTTAAAGAATTACGAGATTGCAAAGGAGCGCTATGCAGCTCTGGGTGTAGATACAGACAAGGCTATTGAGACTTTGGAGAAAACTCCTATCTCTCTGCACTGCTGGCAGGCTGACGATGTAGTTGGCTTCGAGCGCGGTGAGGCTGCTTCTGGTGGTATCCAGAGCACTGGTAACTATCCTGGCAAGGCTCGCAACATCGACGAACTCCGTCAGGACATCGAGAAGGTGAACTCTCTCCTGGCTGGTACTTTCCGTCTCAACCTTCATGAGATTTACGGTGAGTTCGGTGGCAAGCAGATTGACCGTAACGAGGTAACCGTAGATCAGTTTACAGGCTGGATGCAGTGGGCTAAGGACCAGAACATGAAGCTCGACTTCAACTCTACTTCTTTCTCTCACCCTAAGAGTGGCAGCCTCTCATTGTCAAATCCTGACCCAGCTATCCGCGAGTTCTGGATTGAGCACACCAAGCGTTGCCGCCGCATTGCAGACGCTATGGGTAAGTTCCAGAACGACCCATGTATCATGAACATCTGGGTACATGATGGTTCCAAGGACATCACCGTAGAGAAGGGTCGCTATCGCGAGATCTTGAAAAACTCTCTTGATGAGATTCTGGCAGAGGAGTTGCCTAACATGAAGTCTTGCCTGGAGGCTAAGCTCTTCGGTATCGGCTTGGAGGCATATACCGTAGGTTCTCACGACTTCTACGCTGGCTACTGCGCTAAGAACAACGTGATGTACACTCTCGATACAGGTCACTATGAGCCAACAGAGAACGTATCTGATGCAGTTTCTGCACTCCTGCTCTTCGTTCCTGAGCTGATGCTCCACGTATCTCGCCCAATGCACTGGGATTCAGACCACGTAACCCTCTTCGATGACAACACACGCAACCTCTTCTCAGAGTTGGTTCGTGCCAACGCACTCGACCGTGCTCACATCGGTCTCGACTACTTCGACGGTTCTATCAACCGCATCGGTGCTTACATCATCGGTGTTCGTGCTGCCCAGAAGTCATTGTTGCAGGCATTCCTTGAGCCACTGGATACCCTCCGCAAGTACGAGGACGAGGGCAAGCTCTTCCAGCGCCTGGCTCTCCTCGAAGAAGAGAAGACATTGCCATTCGGTGCAGTATATGATTACTTCAACTTGAAGAACAACATCCCTGTTGGCGAAGAGTACATCGCAGACATCGAGAAGTACGAGGCTGAGGTACTCGCAAAGCGAGTTTAAGAACGATTTAAGTGAAGAGTGAAGAACGAAGAATTCAATAGTCTTATGGCTAAAAAAACACATGAATTCTTCACTCTTCGTTCTTCACTCAAAATCGCTCTTCACTTAATTACTAAACAATATGGAAATATTAATAGGACTTTTAATCATAGCCATCGGCGCATTCTGCCAGTCCAGCTGTTACGTTCCAATCAACAAGATTAAGGATTGGAGTTGGGAATCCTACTGGGTAGTTCAGGGTGTGTTCGCATGGCTTATTTTGCCTTTCTTAGGCGCAATGCTCGCTGTTCCAAGCGACCATTCCTTCTTTGAATTATTCGACGGTTATGGCTTCAACGTAGCAATGACCATGCTCTTCGGTGTACTCTGGGGCGTAGGCGGACTGACCTTCGGTCTTTCCATGCGCTATCTGGGAGTAGCATTGGGACAGAGCATCGCCTTGGGAACCTGTGCAGGTCTCGGCACCATCATGGGACCTGTATTGCTCAACATCTTCTTCCCGGAGATGGACGCCCTCTCATCGCTTACCTTCAGCGTAATTCTCGGCGTGGTAGTCACTCTTCTCGGTATCGCCATCATCGGTGTGGCAGGTAGTATGAAGGCGGCATCGCTCTCAGAAGAAGAGAAGAAGGCGGCAGTAAAGGACTTCAACTTCCCTAAGGGACTTGCCATCGCCTTGCTGGCTGGTTTCATGAGCGGCTGCTTCAATGTGGGTCTCGCCTTCGGTTCCGATATCCATTTCGGCAGTTTCACTCCTGATATGTACAAGACCTTGCCAGCCACCTTCCTGGTTACCCTAGGTGGTTTCATCACCAATGCCATCTACTGTTTCTATCAGAACACCAAGAATCATACTTGGAGCGATTACAAGAACCAGGAGGTTTGGAGCAATAACATTCTCTATTGTGCCTTGGCTGGTGCCTTGTGGTACAGCCAGTTCTTCGGACTGTCACTGGGCAAGGGGTTCCTCACCGAATCTCCTACCCTCATGACCCTAGCGTTCTGCATTCTGATGGCGCTCAACGTAGTATTCTCGAATGTATGGGGCATCATCCTAAAGGAATGGAAAGGCTGCTCAAAGAAGACCATCTCCGTATTAATTGTCGGCATCATCGTCTTGATTATCTCAAGCTTCTTGCCACAACTTATATAACAAAAAAGGAACCCCGAGTATTTCACAATGCTCGGGGTCTTTTTACTAAACTTAATTATCTAAACCAAAAATTCTTATAGAAAACAATCTTTAAAACTTATTTCTTTATCTAAAGCCTATATTATCTTGGCAAATTAAATGCCTTGGTCATCTCAGCCATTTCCTCCTGGCTCATACCATCAGGCTCGAATCCCATGCACTTGGAATCGATGTAAATCTTGGCGCTCTTAGAGAGTACGTCAATCTGGTCGAAGGCATCCATCACGCCCAAGCCCTTGGCAAAGACACCATGCTTCTCCCACATCACTACATCATAATCCTCCAACTCCTTCAAGGTCTCCTCAGCAAGTTTCAAACTGCCTGGCAACTGATAAGGAACGATACCCAAACCGAGTGGACAGAAAGCCTTGGTCTCTGGAATCATGCTCCAGAGCAGGTTGCTCAACACGTCCTTGCCCATGAACTTCTTGTTGTGGCTCATGGCGATAAGCTCGATAGGGTGAGTATGAACAGTAGCCTTATAGTTAGAACCCTTCTCGATGAGACGGGCATGAACGCTCAAGTGGCTTGGCAACTCAGATGTTGGCATTACAGGATTATCTGCGATGATAACATAGCTGGCGCAATCGTCCAGGATGCGGATGATAGAACCATTCTCCATAGGCCAGCGAGCCAAGTCGCGCATGCGCTTGCCTGTTCCCTTGCAGAAGAAGTAGCAGCCCTTCAATGCAGGCAATGCTGTACCAATCTGCTTTACTTCGCTGATAGCAGGCAGAGCCTTGATTTCGTCATCTACCAAGTCGGTGATGTTCACGGTGATGTTACCACCATTACGCTCAGCCCAACCATTCTGCCAGAGATAACCGGCAACTTCAGCAATCTTCTCGACCTCCTTTTTCAAGGCAGGACGACCTTCTAAAACACTATTCATATTAATCTTGTTATTAGCTTGTTTAAAATTTCTGCTGCAAAAGTAATCATTTCCGCCCATATCCACCCTATTCTTTTGATATTTGGGCTATAGCATTTGGCATAATCCTCAAATTCCAGAAAAATGCAGAAGGCGGTTCCTTGCATCACGCAAGAAAACCGCCCTTTTTCATTCTACAGTCAATAGAGAATGCATACTCTATTGATGAGTTGAGATTTATGCTCTTTTTTATGTATCTCCTTGACTTTTTGGCAAAATACCTAGCATATTTGTACGATTTTACATTTTTAAGGACTATAACACAGATATAATTGAGTATTTTTCACTATCTTTGCAAACAAAGAATAAACAATTAAGAGCAACTTAATAAACCCAATATGATGAACAATAAAAGAAATCATAAATTCATAGGATTATCCTTTGCTTTGGCATTGTTGTCGTCACTCAATTGCCAGGCTCAGTTCCTCCCTACCCCTACGCAGGAAGCCAAACCGGGCGTAAGATGGTGGTGGATGGGATCTGCCGTGGATCAAGAGAATCTGAAGTGGAACCTTGGCGAATACGCCAAGGCGGGCATCGGTGCCGTGGAAATCACACCGCTCTATGGTGTGCAGGGCAACGACAAGAATGATATCCCTTATCTCTCGCCAAAATGGATGGATATGCTCAAGTTCGTGGAAAAGGAAAACAAACAGGTGGGCATCGAAACCGATATGGCAACCGGTACAGGATGGCCTTTCGGTGGTCCTTGGGTACCAATCAATGAAGCGGCATGCAAGGCGGTATTCGTAGATACCATCGTAGATGTGAAGCAGAAACTGATGGAGATTGAGTTCAACGTGCCGAAGAAAGAGCGTGATTTCGCCAAGCTGAAACTCATCAAGGCTTTCCCTGTGGAAGGAGAAAAATATAAGAAACGAGTCATCGCCCTCTATGAGAGCCGTACCCGACAGAAGGTAAAGCGTGCCGCTCCAGGAGGAGAGGGATACGTTATCGACCACTTCGACTCTACTGCTGTGGCCAATTATCTGCAGCACATCGACAGCGCCTTCGTAGCATCGAAGACTCCATATCCGCATACCTTCTTCAATGACAGCTACGAGGTGTATGGCGCCAACTGGACTCCTAACCTCCTGACAGAATTCGAGAAATTTCACGGATACAAACTGCAGGATAAGTTCCCAGAGTTCCTGGATGGCGATGCTGTGGTGGTAAGCGATTACCGTGAAACCCTAGGCGACATGCTGCTCCATAACTTCACCGAACAGTGGACCAAATGGGCAAACAAGCGTGGTGCCATCACCCGAAACCAGGCACACGGTTCACCAGCCAACCTCATCGACTGCTATGCAGCCGTTGACATTCCGGAAATTGAAGGCTTCGGACTGACCGACTTCGGCATAAAGGGACTGCGCAAGGATCCGGGAATGACCCGTCCTAACTTCAGCGACCTCAGTATGCTGAAATATGCTCCATCGGCTGCGCACATCACCGGAAAGAAATATACATCCAGCGAAACCTTCACCTGGCTCACCGAGCACTTCCGCACATCCCTGAGCCAGATGAAACCGGATATGGACCTGATGTTCTGCGCCGGCGTAAACCACATGTTCTTCCATGGCACCGCCTATTCGCCTAAGAACGATACATGGCCAGGCTGGAAATTCTATGCTTCGGTAGATATGAGCCCTACCAACAGCATCTGGCGCGATGCTCCGGAACTGATGAAATACATCACCAACTGCCAGACCTATCTGCAGTGGGGACAGCCAGACAATGATTTCCTGGTTTATCTGCCAGTAAGAGATATGTGGCGCAAGGATACCAAGAACTGGCTGATGCAATTCGATATCCACAGCATGGCGAAAAAGGCACCGGAGTTTATCAAGGTAATTCTCGACATCGACAAGGCAGGATTCGACTGCGATTACATCAGCGACAAGTATCTCCGCACGTGTACCTTTAAGAATGGAATGGTAGAGACTGCTGTCGGAACCCGATACAAGGGTATCATCATCCCTGGCAACAACATCATGCCAAGCGACGTGATTCAGCACATCTCTGCTCTCAAGGCACAAGGCGCCAAGATTATCAAAGGCGACAACATCAAGGCAATGGAACAGGCGGCAAAACCGGAACTGATGAGAAAGAACCTGGGCTTGAAGATGATTCGCCGTGCCAACAGCATCGGCCATCATTACTTCATTGCTAATCTCACCAGCAAGGACATCGCTTCTAGCGTGGCTTTGGCCGTAAACGAGAAGCATGGCATCTGGTACAACCCTATGACGGGCAAATACCACGAGGCTACCATCAGCGACAAGGGTATCCAGCTGAACCTGAAGAGTGGCGAGAGCCGCATCCTCATCACATCGAATAAACCCGTGGGTGAGTGGAAACTCGGTTCCAAGGTGAAGGTGAACGAAAAGGAAGCCATCGCTGCTGCGGATAGCAAGACCATCGACCTGACAGAGAATGCCTGGAAGCTGTCATTCACCGAAGATGCTCCTAAGGTGGGCGAAACCTTCAACCTGAAGGGCGTAAAGTCTTGGGAAGATCTCAGTGAAAAGGCGAAGGTGATGATGGGAACAGGTGTTTACGAAACCACCATCAAGCTATCGAAGGATGATGCCAAGAAGCAGTGGACCATCGACCTGGGAGATGTACGAGAGAGTGCCCGTGTCTATATCAATAATAAATATGTAGGTTGCGCCTGGGCTGTACCATATATTCTCAACTGCAAGGATGCGCTCAACAAGGGCAAGAACACCATCCGTATCGAGGTAACCAACCTGCCAGCCAACCGCATCGCAGAAATGGACCGTCAGGGTGTAAAGTGGCGCAAGATGAAGGAAATCAACGTGGTGGATATCAACTACAAGAAGACCACCTACGAGAACTGGACTCCTGTGCCAAGCGGACTGAACAGTACCGTGAAACTCGTGGAAATCAAGTAAATAATCATAACATTAATAACAAGACAAATGAAGAAACTGATCTTATCATCGCTCTGCATGCTCATGGGCTTGACCTCAATGTCTGCCCAGACCGCATTGCAAAATGAAATCCTGGAGGTAGCCCATCGCACCAACAACTATTTCATGACGAAGTACAGTGACCCAACCCTCGACACTTTCGTGAAGAAAAAACGTACCAGCAACCTCTGGACCCGTGCCGTGTATTACGAGGGATTGATGGCGCTTTACGAGATTGACCCTCAGCAGCGCTATCTCGACTATACCGACAAGTGGGCAGATTATCACAAGTGGACAGCCCGTGGCAGCGTAAATGATACCGATGCCGACAACCAGTGCTGCCAGCAGACTTACATGGACCGCTACGTTCAGACCGGCGGCAAGAAGGACTTGAGCAAGGTGAAGGAGAACCTCGACCATCAGATGAGCACCAACCGAGTAAACTACTGGACTTGGATTGACGCTATCCAGATGGCGATGCCAGCCTACGCCAAGTATGCCAAGATTACCGGCGAACGCAAGTATCTGGATTATGCGATGAATTCCTATAAATGGAGCCGTGATACCCTGGCTAACGGTCTCTTCAACAAGAAAGAAGGACTCTGGTGGAGAGATAAGAACTACGTACCACCTTACAAGGAGAAGGATGGCAGCAACTGCTACTGGAGCCGTGGCAACGGCTGGGTATATGCAGCCCTGGTCCGCGTGATGGAGACTTTGCCAAAGACCGACAAGTACTATCAGTATCTGAAGAAGGATTTCATCTCTATGAGCCAGGCTATCCTGAAATGCCAGCGCGAAGATGGCTACTGGAACGTAAGCCTCGTTTGTCCTGCCAACTATGGCGGTCCTGAAATGACCGGTACAGGTCTCTTCCTCTATGGCATGGCATGGGGTGTTCAGCAGGGCATTCTTCCTAGAGCCACCTATCAGAAGGCGATGGACAAGGCATGGAAGGCGCTTTCCGCATCTGTTCACGAGGATGGTTTCATCGGCTATAACCAGGGCACAGGAAAGGATCCTGCAGCCGGTCAGCCTGTCACCTTCACCTCTGTTCCTGACTTCGAGGACTACGGCACAGGCTGCCTCCTGCTTGGTGCTGCAGAGTATTACAAGCTTTTAAAAGTAAAAAGGTAAAAGGGTAAAAAGCCCCCTTTCCCCCTTTTCGCCCCCGTTCCCAGCGATTCCATCGCTGGTCCCCCAGTCTTAATAAAAAAGAAACAAGAAAAAATGAAGAAATATATCTGGCTGATGGCTTGCCTGATGGCATTCTCTCCACTAAGCGCCAACACCGCAAAGAAACAGAAGAAAGCCAAGAAGGCACAAACCGAACTCTGGCCCGACGGCACAAAGATGGATGCCTGGTTCAGCAACGCCCAGAAGGTGAACGTAGATACCTTAGGCAAGAAATACGTCCTCACCGATTATGGCGTAAAAACGGATAGCACTCTGATTCAAACCAAGGCTATCCAGGCTGTCATCGACCGTGCAGCCCAAGATGGCGGCGGCGTTATCGTAGTACCTGCCGGAACCTATCAGAGCGGTGCTCTCTTCTTCAAGCCAAAGACCCATCTCTATCTGGAAGAAGGCGGAAAACTGAAAGGCAGCGACCGCATCGCCAACTTCCCTGTAATAGAAACCCGCATCGAAGGCGAAACCTGCAAATACTTCTCGGCATTCATCAATGCCGAGAAATGCAACGGATTCACCATTGCCGGTCCGGGTACCATCGATGGCAACGGTTATCACTATTGGGAGGAGTTCTGGATTCGTCGCACCTGGAACCGTGAATGCACCAACAAGGATGCACAGCGTCCCCGCCTCGTCTATATCAGCAACTCAAGCAACGTAACCTTGCAGGATGTACATATCCAGAACAGTCCGTTCTGGACCAACCACATCTACCGTTGCGACCATGTCCGCTTCCTTGGTTGCACCATCTTCGCCCCAACCAGTGGCATGCGGGCACCAAGCAGCGATGCCATCGACATTGATGTTTGTCACGATGTGCTGGTAGATGGCTGCTACATGAGCGTAAACGATGATGCCATCGCCATCAAGGGCGGTAAGGGCACCTGGGCAGACCAGGCACCAGAGAATGGACCGGTATATAATGTGCTCATCCAGAACTGCACCTATGGTAGAGTGCACGGATGCTTAACCCTTGGCAGCGAGAGCGTGAAAGACCGCAACATCGTATTACGCAACATCAAGGTGGGCAATGCACAGCGCGTGCTCTGGCTGAAGATGCGCCCAGATACACCTCAGCATTACGAGTACGTAACGGTTGATAACATACAGGGCAAGACCGGCAGTTTCCTCGTCATCCGCCCATGGACCCAGTTCTTCAAGCCTGGCAATCGAAAGGATATGCCATTGAGCCAGTGCAACAACATCACCATCAAGAATATCCAGATGGATTGTGACAACTTCTTTGATGTTGGAAAGAGCGATAAATACCGCCTGGTAGATTTCACCTTCCAGGATATCACCTGCACCGACAAGAAGATGGCATTCGATGCCAACCTTATCGAGAACACCATAGCGAAGAAAGTGAATATCACTCCTCGCGAAAAGAACAACGGATTGAAGACCACCGACGATGCCGATGGGTTGAAATAACACATACATTTTATAGAAAGTAATACAGAATTGAGTACTGAAACGAGCTTTATTTGCAAGAATAAGGCTCGTTTTGTTTTTTTATATCCCTCCTTATTTCTTTTTATCTCTTAAAATTAGGCATTTCCAAATATTTTGCTTAATTTTGCCTGCAAAATAATTTTGAGTAAGAAAATGATTGATATAAAAGGTATAACCAAGAGCTTCGGCTCCCTGCAGGTGCTTAAGGGCATCGACCTGCATATTGACAAGGGCGAGGTGGTAAGTATCGTCGGTCCTAGTGGTGCCGGCAAGACTACACTCCTCCAGATTATCGGTACCCTCGACAAGCCTGATAGTGGCAGCATCATGGTTGATGGCATCGATGTAAGCAGCCTCAGCACCAAGAAACTGAGCGATTTCCGCAACCAGCATCTCGGTTTCGTCTTCCAGTTCCACCAGCTTCTCCCTGAGTTCACCGCCCTGGAGAACATCATGATTCCTGCCTTCATTGCAGGCAAGAGCCGAAAAGAAGCCAAGGAGCGTGCCGAGGAGTTATTGGCGTTCATGGGCTTGAGCGATAGAGCCAGTCACAAGCCTGCCGAGTTATCCGGTGGTGAGAAACAGCGTGTAGCCGTGGCGAGAGCTTTGGTCAATAATCCTGCCGTCATCCTTGCCGATGAGCCATCAGGAAGTCTCGACACCAAGAACAAGGCTGAGCTTCACCAGCTCTTCTTCGACCTCAGAGACAAGTTCGGTCAGACTTTCGTCATCGTAACTCATGATGAGGGCCTTGCTGCCATCACCGACCGCACCATCCACCTCAAGGATGGAATGATTGAGAAGACGGTGGAGGCAGGAACAGCTGATAGCAAGAAAGAAACTGAAGAGGTTGTAAAAGCCCCAACAATAGAAGAAAAAACTGAAGATAATATTATATGAGCAAAAAGATAAAACTCGGCGATTACAATCGCCTTCGCATCGTAAAGAAAGTTGATTTCGGTCTGTATCTCGATGGTGGTGACGAGGGAGAGATCCTCTTTCCATCCCGCTACGTACCTGAAGACGCAGGCATCGGCGACGAGCTGGATGTCTTCATCTATCTCGACCAGGAAGAGCGCCTCATAGCAACCACCGAAACCCCTTTGGCAAAGGTGGGCGATTTCGCCTATCTCGAAGTGAAATGGGTCAACGAATACGGAGCCTTTCTGGGTTGGGGGCTGATGAAGGACATCTTCTGCCCATTCCGCGAGCAGAAGAAACGTATGGTGCTCGGCAACTCCTACATCGTGCATATCCACATCGACGAGGAGAGCTACCGCATCGTTGCCTCTGCCAAGATTGAGCGTTATCTCAACGAAGACCATCCTCACTACAAGCATGGCGAAGAGGTGGATCTCCTTATCTGGCAGAAGACCGACCTCGGCTTCAAGGTTATCATCGACAACCAGTATCCGGGTCTCCTCTATCAGGACCAGATCTTCCAGTACATCCATACCGGTGACAAGATGAAGGGCTACATCGGAAGAGTCCGTCCTGACGGAAAGATAGATGTCACCCTGCAGAAGACCGGCATCCAGCAGACAGCCGATTTCGCCGAAACCCTCTACCAGTATCTCCTGGACAACGACGGCGAGTGTAACCTTGGCGACAAGAGCGAAGCCGACGACATCTACGAGCGTTTCCACGTGAGCAAGAAGGTTTACAAGCGTGCCGTGGGCGATCTATACAAAAAGCGCCTCATCACCGTAAGCCCGATGAGCATCCGATTGGCGGAATAAAGCAGATTAGATGTATATATAATAAGGTATTTGCATTATTCATACGCATTTGTTGCAAATCAGTGGCAAAAAAGGTCGTTTTTGTTGCAAATCAGGGGCAACTAGACCAAAGCTTGTCGCAAATCAGGGGCAACAAGGCATATCATTTAAAAAGGTGGCGCATCAAATAAGATGCGTCACCTTTATTTTCTTATACGGTTTACCACCCAAACCAAGGGCAGCCATCGTATGATCCTTGATAATCAATTTACCAGCAAGAAAATCTTACCATACTTGATGGTATTCGCTTTGCCTTGAAATTGCAATAACAAGGCAATTGGTATCCAAAACAATATTCATAACTATACGTTATGAAATACTATGAAGTTCCGAAATTACACAATCTACAAATTCTGCGTATTATCCATTTTTGCGTTTATCAAGCAAAAAACTGATAAACTCATCAGAGATATTAGAGATTTCTCCTTTATCATAGATTGTCAACAAATCAATGATAACGGAATCTCCTTCCTGGTAAAGATTATAAGTGATGACCCTTGCACCACCACTTTTGCCTTTACCCTTACTAGCTATTGCCATTCTTACCTTTCTAACACCTTTGCCAAGACTAGTACCTTGAAAAGGATCCTGTTCTAAGCCTGTAAGAAAAGCATCATAATCATCAAGCATTGAACGATATTTCTTGGAAAGCTTTCTAAGTTGTCGCTCAAATTCTTTTTCCGTATAAATTTTAACCTTCATACTACGCCTCCTCTTCCCGAAGTCTTCTCAACAATTCACGAGCATCCATCGGCTTAGTCCCATTCTTCTTATGAGCTTCCATTTCATCAAGAGCACGGTTAAGGCTTTCTGCCACATAGGCTTCCTGCTCTGCCTGGCTCATATCAGTTTCCTGGTAACAGTTTCCTGATTTGGAGATAGAACCGGCTAATTTTTCTGCATAGTCTTTGAGCTTGGCGACAAATTCGTCAAGCGTATATTGACCTGTAGAAGGTACTTGAAACTGAATATTAATCGTTTCCATCTTATTCCTTTCTTTTAAATTAACGCCACAAAATTAAAGAAAAGAATTGGAAATGCCAAAGAAAAGAGCGACTTTCTTTAGTTTAAGATACGAAAAACATTCAACAACAGTTTTTGAATGTAGCAAACTACATGATGCAAATTAAATATATAATCTGCAAGATGCATCATTTTTTCCTTTTCAACCCAGCCTAATAAAACAAGGGAGCGAACTGCATCGCAACGCAGCCCGCTCCCTTATCTATACAGATGATTGAATTTAATCTACCTTTTCGATAATCTTCATTCCCTCTTCCACTGCCTGCATGTTCAGCGGAATCAAACCATGATGGCGCTCTGGCAATGACTTGTAAAGCGCCTTGTTCAAACCATCGGTACTTACTACAGGACAAACCTTCAGCAGTCCGCCCAAAACAATCATATTGAACACCTTGGAGTTTTTCATCTCGGCAGCCTTGTCCATCGCATCAATGCGATAAATGGTGATGTCCTTGCGCAGTGGAGGATTCATCACACCATAGCCATCATAAATCAGGATGCCGCCTGGCTTAATCTTCGGCTCAAACTTGTCGAGCGACGGCTGGTTGAGCACGATGGCTACATCATAATGGCTCAGGATAGGCGAAGAGATGCGACTGTCGCTCACAATGACCGTTACATTGGCTGTACCGCCACGCTGCTCTGGTCCGTAAGCAGGCATCCAGGTTACCTCCTTATCCTCCATCAGTCCTGAATAAGCCAGAATCTTTCCCATAGAGAGAACGCCCTGACCGCCAAAACCGGATATAATGATTTCTGTCTTCATTGTTCTAATCTTTTGTAAATGCCAAATTCAACATTCAACATTCAACATTCAACATTACATGTTCGTTGTATCCTTCAGGTCACCCTTAGGATACTGCTTAAACATGTTCTCTTCCATCCACTTGTTAGCCTCAACAGGGGAGAGTTTCCAACCGCTGTTGCAGGTAGAAACAATCTCTACCAGGCTGGAGCCCTTGCCCTGCATGCTTGCCTCGAACGCCTTGCGGATAGCCTTCTTTGCCTTCTTGATGCTTGCCACGGTCTCCACACTCTGGCGGGTTACATAACAAGTACCCTGCAGATGGCTTGCCAACTCGGTAATATTAAGTGGATAACCATGAAGATCAGCATCTCTACCATAAGGACAGGTAGCAGTCTTCTGACCCAACAGGGTGGTTGGCGCCATCTGTCCGCCGGTCATACCATAGATGGCATTATTGATGAAGATGATGGCGATGTGCTCACCACGGTTCAGGGCGTGGATAGTTTCGCAGGTACCGATGCACGCCAAATCGCCATCGCCCTGATAAGTGAAGACAAGACGATCAGGCCACAAGCGCTTGATGCCCGTAGCTACAGCAGGTGCACGACCATGAGCAGCCTCCTGCCAGTCAATATCCAAATAGCGATAAGCAAAGACAGCGCAGCCCACCGGACATACGCCTACCGTCTTATCCTCCATGCCCATCTCCTCGATAACCTCGGCAACGAGCTTATGAACTACGCCATGCGAACACCCCGGGCAATAGTGCATCGGGGTATCGTTCATCAGCGTAGGCTTCTTATATACCAGATTCTCTGGTGAAATTATATCATTCATTTTATTAACTTCTTTAATGCTTCAACGATTTCCTCCGGCTCCGGTACGATACCGCCCAGACGACCAAAGTGCTCCACAGGAGTCTGACCATTCACAGCCAGTCGCACATCCTGAACCATCTGACCGGCATTGATTTCTACAACCAGAATGCCCTTCTTGGTCTTGGCGAGTTCGTGAATCTCCTTTTCAGGGAAAGGCCAGAGGGTGATAGGACGGAACAATCCTACCTTGATGTCCTGCTCACGCGCACTCTCGATGCTCTTCTCGGCAATACGTGCCGCGCTACCGAAGGCTACGATAACATAGTCGGCATCATCCATCTGCTCGGTTTCATAACGAACCTCGGTTTCACGGATTTTTCTGTATTTCTCCTGAAGAGCAATATTGCGCTCCTCCATCACCTCAGGCTTGAGTTCCAGAGAGGTCATGATGTTGACAGGACGACTCTTCGGACGGCCGATGGTAGCCCAAGGACATTCCTTCGCAATCTCCTCCTCGGTACGACGAGGCTTGACAGGAGGCAGAACCACCTTCTCCATCATCTGACCAATGACACCATCGCTCAGAATCATCGCAGGATTGCGATACTTAAAGGCAAGCGTAAAGGCGAGATCAACGAAATCAGCCATCTCCTGAACAGATGCAGGAGCCAGCACAATCACATTATAGTCGCCATTACCACCACCGCGGGTAGCCTGGAAATAATCACTCTGGGATGGCTGGATGGTACCCAGACCCGGACCGCCACGCTGCACATTGACGATAACGCCCGGAATCTCAGCACCAGCCATGTAAGAGATACCCTCTTGCATCAAAGCCACACCCGGACTTGAAGAAGTGGTAATGACACGCTTACCGGCACCAGCGCCACCATAAACCATGTTGATAGCCGCCACCTCACTCTCAGCCTGCAGAACCACCATACCTGATGTTTCCCATGGCTTGAGCAGAGCCAGCGTCTCTATAATCTCACTTTGAGGTGTGATAGGATAGCCGAAGAAACCATCCGCACCACATCTGATACAGGCATGGGCTATCGCCTCATTGCCTTTCATTAATGTAACTTTCTGATTTGCCATTATTTAGTCCTCCTTCTTACGATAAACAGTGATACAGCCGTCCGGACACACGATGGCGCACGAAGTGCAACCAACACACGCATCAGGTACAGCTGCCTCTACATAACGGTAACCATGCACATTGACTTTTTTCTCTGCCAATGCGATGACATGCTGAGGACAAGCCTCCACACAGAGCGAGCATCCCTTGCAACGCCCGGTGTCGACTACAATAGCCCCTTTAATCTTACTCATATTCTAATTTCTTACTAATTATCTTTACCATTGGAGTAAACAAAGCTCCTGCTGTCCACATGTCGGTTGTTATGGATTGTAGTAGTCTTTGCAATAAAAGCTCATGATATCATCCAACATCTCCTTGGCTGCTACGGCAGGGCTCTCCGGATCGAGGGCAATGGCCTCCATATAGCAGTCGAGGGCACGCTTAAAGTCACCCTGCTTGCGCCAGGCGTTACCTTGCTGATAATATTCTTCTGCTGTCATTTACTCTTTTCTTTTTAAGTTTTGCTCTGCGAAATTACTAATTTTCGGCTAAGAAAAAGAATATAAGCCTAAGATTTAAACTATATTAATGTAGTTTTTCACAAAAATGCGCACACTATAATTCAGTGTGCAATTTTTATGAAAGATGTACATTATTTCTACTAATATATCCTATAAAAAGACAATTCGTCATTTACCGCAGTTTTTTATGGTAAATGACGAACAGTACGATTCCCCTCAACAGAAGGTAGAGAATGAAGGCCAACCACAGGGCATGATTGCCCAGGAAAGGATGCAAGCCGAAGAACAGACCGAAGAACGAAGCCGAGGCTACGGCGGTAGAACAGAGCATCGACTTAGACTGGGTAATGCCTACAAAGATGCCATCGAAGACGAATGCCGACATGCCAGACAGCGGAATCAGCACAGCCCACCAGAAATACTCGCCCGATGCAGTTATCACCTGCTTATCGCTCGTGAGCAAAGAGAGGAAATTCTCGCCACCCACTATATATAATAAGGTGAAACCTACTGCCACGACAGCTCCAAAACCCATCGTTCTTCTAACCACCTCGCGGAATGCCCCCATGTTTCGGGCTCCGTAATACTTGCCGCTCAACGCCTCTGCCGCATAAGCAAAACCATCCATAAAATAAGAGAAGATGGTAAAGAGCGTCATCAGCAGCGTATTCACAGCCAGCACGATGGTACTCTCCCTGGAACCTGCCGCCGTAAAGAAGAGGTTGACCGCCACCAGACAGAGGGTGCGGAGAAAGATATCCTTATTGAGCGAAAAAAACTGCTTCAGCGGTTCGGCAGCAAAGAGATGCCGGCGATAGTCATACTTGCTTAACCGGCGATAACAGATGCGATAAAACAGACATGCCATCAGGAATCCCCACCATTGGGCAATAACCGTTCCGAGCGCCACGCCTTCTACCGTCATACCGCCGACAAAGACCAGCAGCAGGGAGGCTATGATGTTCACCACATTCTGCGTCAGCGATACCATCATCGGAATGCGCGTGTTCTGCATACCGATAAACCAGCCCGTAAATCCGTAGAGTCCGAGCACTGCCGGGGCTCCCCAGATACAGACATAACAGTATCTCCGTGCCAGTTCCACGACATCAGCTTCCGGCGACATCGCCCACAGTCCGCAGCCTATCAGCCATTTCTGAAGAACGAAGAACAGCACTCCTATCCCCACACCGATACTCAGAGAGCGCACCAGGAGCCTCAGCACCTCAGCCAGATCTCTCCTTCCCAAAGCCTGCGAAGTCATTCCGCTGGTTCCCATTCTCAGGAATCCGAAAAGCCAGTAGATGACATTGAAGAGCATCGACCCTACGGCAATGGCTCCGATGTAAGCCGCATCGCCGATATGCCCGACGATAGCGACATCAACCAAACCCAAAAGCGGTACCGTGATATTGGATATTATCGACGGCACCGCTAATTGTAATATTCGTTTATTCACGTACTTTAATGATTATCATTAATCACTAATAAATAATCACTATACTCTATATTTCGCAGCCTGCTCCTCAATATAGGCAGCATCGCTGAAGTAGTCGATACGCATAGCCTTGCGAACCTCATCCATGGTCTGGGCTGCAAACTCGCGGGCATCCTCGCTACCCTTCTTCAGGATATTGAATACCTCAGGAATATCCTGCTCAAACTCATGACGGCGGGCACGGATTGGGTCGAGCATCTTGTTGATGACGCTGTTCAGGAACTTCTTGCAGGTACCGTCACCGATACCACCCTTCACATACTGCTCCTTCAACTCATCCAAAGTCTTGAACTCAGGCCAGAACTCTGCGAAGTCCTCAGGAGTAGAGAATGCCTCAAGATAGGTGAACACGGCATTGCCCTCCAGATGTCCCGGCTCTTCCATGCTCATACGTGGCTCACCGTTAGACATCTTCTTCACCTTCTTCCAAACGGTCTTCTCATCGTCGCTCATGTAGATGCAGTTGCCGAGACTCTTACTCATCTTCTCCTTACCGTCAGTTCCTGGAAGACGACGGCAGCAGGCAATCTCTGGAAGCAGAATCTCCGGCTCTACCAATACAGGTGCATAAGTCTGGTTGAAGCGGCGAACCAGCTCGCGGGTTACCTCCAGCATAGGCTCCTGGTCCTCACCGGCAGGCACGGTTGTAGCCTTGAAAGCGGTGATGTCGGCAGCCTGACTCACAGGATAGCAGAAGAAACCGAGCGGAATGTTTGCCTCAAAGTTACGCATCTTGATCTCAGTCTTCACGGTTGGGTTACGCTGAACACGAGATACGCTGATGAGGTTCATCAGATAGGTAGTCAACTCAGCCAACTCTGGAATCATACTCTGGATATAGAGTGTACACTTCTGTGGGTCGAGGCCCGCAGAGAGATAGTCAAGAGCCACCTCTGTAATGTTCTGACGAATCTTCTCAGGATTGTCGGCATTATCAGTCAAAGCCTGAACATCTGCCATGAAAACGAACATTCTGTCGAAGTCGCCAGCGTTCTGAAGTTGTACTCGGCGCTGCAGAGAGCCGATGTAATGACCCAGGTGAAGTTTACCTGTAGGACGGTCGCCCGTCAATATAATCTTTCCCATTTTCTTGCAATTTATTATTATTTTTGTGCAAAGGTACAACAAAATATTGAGAAACTGCAAGAAATGGTGAAAAAATAACAAAATGAGCAGGAGAAGGAAGGGATAGCTGAACGAAAAACGGGGCACCCCTGAGGATGCCCCGCCACCAATTAAAATAATTGAATGTCGCATTATAAACTTACCGTACTACTTAGCGATCATGATCGTTACACGGTTCTTTGCGTTTTCTGCAAAAGGCTGCACACGTGCACCCTTAGATTTTTCTGTAATGCGCTCAGAAGGTATATTATATTTCTTTGTCAGCATCCAAACCACAGCTGCTGCTCGCTTGGCAGCGATGCGGTCGTTGATGACGTCATTGCCTGTACCCTTGTCAGCATAGCCGGTTACTACAACCTTTGCCTCTGTGTTCTTGTTCAGGAAGTCAACCACCTCACGGATCTTAGCATCCTCAGAAGGAGCAATCTTGTAAGAATTGATGGTGAAGAAGATGTCACGGCGAATCTCCTCTACCTTCTTCTCTACAGGAGCTGGCTTAGGCTCTGGCTTAGGAGCTACATATTCCTGCTTAGGAGCTGGTGCCGGAGCAGGTTCCTCTACCGGCTTAGCCTTCTTGGTATAGCTCTTGCCCAGGTTGATGCGTACACCTGCCAGTGCATTGAAGTACCAGTCAGGGTTATCTGCCTTCTTAGAGTTGTACTTGTCTGAAATCATGTTGGCATTGCCTTCGAGCATGATGCTCACAGCCTTGCTTACCTTGAATTCCAGGTCGATACCAGCTCTGCCGTAAGGGCGAACCTTCTTTCCCTGCCAGAGATATTCCAGCAGATAGTTGCTCTGATTCTTGATGTTGGCAGCCAGGTCGTTTACCTCCTGGTTAGCTCCTGCCCAGTTGATACCACCACCTACGAAGGCAGTAGCGTTGAACACGCGGTTCGGGTTCCAGCCACAGAAGAAGTTAGAGAGGTTGAACATAAAGTCCACACCCGGAGCTACATATTTCCATTTGTAGCTGGCGGTATACGGAGTACCGTCCTTGGTAGCCTTGTATCCGTTCCATCCGCCCTTGCTCCAGATACCATTTATCTGACCACGGAGTCCGAAAACAGGAGAGAACTGGTAGCCGATGGCACCCTGGAAGTTAGGAGAAAGCAAGTCGGAGAAGCTTGCCTCACCTACAGTATATTGCCCACCTGCCTGAACATCCAGGAACCAGTGGCGCTTAAACTGATATTCGTTTCCATCCTTGTCTGTGTAGGATGCTTGCGCCATAGCGGCTGTAGAGCCGATGGCTAACATGGCTGTTGCCATGAGCAGTTTAATTGATTTCATAACTTTCTACATTAAATTTTATTTCTTGACGAATTTCTTTCCATTCACAATGTAGATACCAGAACGGTTCATCTGCTTTACCTTACGTCCTTGGACATCATAGATTACATTGTTCTTCTCAGTAGAATTCACAACTTGTTCGATACCAGTAGCCTTATCATTGTCTACTTCGATTGAAATCGTCATTCTTGGGTTTGTATGACAGTCACTGGCTTGGGTTGTGGTCTTGTCTTCAAGGAACTTTCCAAAGTTTGTATCTCCGAAGGTTCCCTTCAAAATTACTATAGCGTAAAGTTCGGCTTTCAATTCACCTTCTCTTATCGGTGTATCAAAGACTAACAGCAATGTAGGCGTTGACGGATCTTCCGGATCTACATAGCTTTCAAAGTGTCCTGTACGAATCGTCTTGTTGTTGTCGTAAACAGCAAGTCTCACTTCTCTATCAGGATTAGCAACCAAACCATCATAGTATCCTATGTTTTTAATCATGAATCCATTCAATGCAACATCCTTTTGAGTTACAGATGTATTAGGCAACTGCTGGTATATAGAATAATCGTAGTGAAGGTTTGGATCTTCAGGAGAGCCGCCCTTTCCTATTGTAAAGTTTTCTTTGATAGCCTGCGTCTTTACTTCCTTATTATTCTTTTCATAATGGAAGGTTCCTTCTGGGATTACCAACTGATAGCTAGCCTTTGCCAAGTCAGTCAACGCAACAGTAAACTGATTGTCTTTTCCTGTTACCGGAGTAAAGGTAACGTTCTTCACACGCTCACCCTTCTCATCAGTGATGTAGGCATCGGCATCACTCATTACTGTAACATGACTCAATCCATCAAAAGAAAGAGTCAGGAGATCAGCATTGCTTTCTACTATTGCAGGTGTCAACTTGTAAGCAGTCTCTACGGTCTTGATAGCTGCTGCAGGTTTTTCAACCTCAACAAATGCGAAGGCACTGGTCAGACTGCTTTGCCAATATGGAGCAACAACATCTGCTTCAGTCTGATATTTATTGTCTGCATGATTACACAAAGCATAAGCAACGCTAGAGTTTCCCGTTACTGATGGATAAGAGCCCTTGAATGAGAATGTACCCAATGCTTTGTCGGCATCAAAGACATCACCCGATTCGAGTTGTACAGCAGAGCCATTCAGTTTGGCAATTCTAAGTTTGCTTACTTCTGCACCTGCATCAGCTGTCACTCCATTGACATTCAGCATATTGTCATCAGCATCACCCAAGGTGAACACTCCACTATTGTCTAACGCCTCAAATGCAGAAGCTTCATCAATATTGTCTACCAATTGAACCTGGTTGTTACTTACGGCAAGATACTTTCGTTCATTCTTCTTATTTACACTGGCTATCTTATACCACTTCTTGTTCTCTGGAAGAAGAACATCAGTTTCATTATAATAAGCATCAATAGCAGCCTTGAATTCTGCATCAGTTGATGCCTCATTCCCGACAACTTCGTTCAAAGCGACATAAGCGGCACTGGTAACCTTAGGATAGCCCACCGTATTATTCTGCAACAATTTCAGAGCTTTCAGATATGCGGCAGAACCGACAACAACATATTCTACATCAAAAGCCTTATTGTAGCGTTCCCATTCCGCATCGCCCTTCTTGTCGTTGCAAACTACATTAGCAGGAACAATAAGTTTATAAGTACCCTTCTTTGAGATAGCACCTGCAGCGCCCTGTATTTCAAAATTAACTTTCGTATCAGATGCCTTGACAGCCTTTGCTGTCAGATAGTCGTTACCATCTTTCAGTAATTTCACGCTAGCAGCCTCATCTACATATCCAACATTCTCTCCGAAGTCTACGGCAATAGTAAGAGGTAAAGTTTCAACGGTTCCCGCTGCAGGAGTAATCGAAACAGGACTAAAAGGAGCCTTGATGACAAAAGAGAATTTCATTTCCTTGTTCTCAAAGCCTTCCTTATCAACAAAACTCTTTGCAGGAACCGTAAGTATATATGTACCATTCTTTGCTATCTGGCTAGCAGCAGATAAGGTCACCACATTGTCTTTTACAGTAGCAGAAAGCGTTTCGCTGCTCGTTCCATCAGAGAGTGTGATTTTGGATGCATCTTTAACCAGCATGTTGCGGTCGAATGTAAGATGCATGTTTTCAAAGTACTCTAAAACACTGCCATTCTCCAAATCACCTGTAGCTGTCAGAATGGTAGACGGCATGGTATAGAGTACCGTAATCTTTTTTAATTGAGCATTCGAAAAACTGTTTTTGTATATTAAGTCATGGATATCCTGCTTTTTATCATTAATCCATGTTTTGTATCCATCTGCCTGACTTCCTAATTCATCGTCTGTCACTCGAAGATCACCTACACTACTACCTTCGGAGAAAGATACTCTGTCTAGACGTCCGATACCAGGCGCATGAACTTTCATCAATGCCTGCTGGCTGACTTTGAGATAATAGGTGACTTCCTTAGTATAGAGATTAGTAAAATTTAAGATGGATGTACCCAATCCCTGATTACCCCACTCAAAATCAATAGTGATGTCGCCATTAGAGAAAACATTATCAGTAACGGGAACTTCATTACTATTACCTTCAGGTGGAGTTATGGAAGGAGTAAGGCTGAGTGGCTGACTGAAATCAAATACAACAGTGCGCTGTATCTGAGCCCAACCGGGGGCAGACACACAAGCCAGTAATATGACAAACAATGATTTCTTCATAATAGGTAAGTTTAAATGTTTTATTAGCGCATGTTCATATCTATTTCGTCAGTAGCCGTCTTTACACACAGTTTCCAAGTGCCGTCTACTTTCACCGGATTGAACATATAAGCTGTCTTTGCCGGTTCAGCGGTTCCAGCCTGTTTTGCCGTTGCAAAGGTAACATCATATTTCACATCATTGCAGCCTTGCAACTGGAATGAGTAATATACGCGTGTATAATCCAAAACAGGGAACATCTTAAACTTGTTAAGATATCTTTGTCTTGTTTCTTCTGTGAGAGGTTTTACTTCTTGCGTAGAATCGGTATATTCATGCAAATTGGCAAGCACTGCGTTATAATCCTTTGCCTTGAGCTGCGCCATGGCATCATCACAAAGTTTCAACATGGCAGCCGTATCTTCTTCTGTCAATTCGCTTCTGAATTCATCAACCTGCTGTTCGCGACTTTTCTTTTTCTCACCGCATGAGCATAATGAGAAGACCAATATAGCCAAGAGAGAATATAATATAGTTTTTTTCATACCCGTCACATTTTTAAATAAAAAGAGGGTGCGCCGCTCTTTTAGGCACACCCTCTAATTAGAGCTTAATTATTAATTATCTTTTCAATAAATGTCTTAATCGCCGATTGTACCGTTGATTGTGAACTCAACCTTAGTAGTAAACTCACCCCACTCGTAAGCGATAGAGATAGGAATTCTTACCTTGAAGGTCTCTACGTTACCACCATTGTTGTAGTACCAGATAGTACCGAACTTAGCCTTATCTGCCTCCATGAGGGCTGCCAATGCTGCATTCTGACTTGCTGAGTTGTAACTTGTCAAATTGAAGGTGTAAGTTTCGCTACCCTTCTTTTTAGCAGCTGTAGGATTACCGTTCTTATTACCGCATAAGAGTTCAACGTCTTTACTAATCTGATCCATTGTAGTCCAGGTACCACCACCAAGAGTTGTCTCAACGTTAGCAGGGGTAGTATCTATAGTGATAGACTTCACATTGTAGTAACCCCAGAACCAGAGGTGGTCACCCCACATATGACTCTGATTAGCTACACAACCAGCCTCAGACATTGTTTCAGTATTCCATCCACGCCAATCGTACAACTTGAAGAGATCAAGAGCGTAGATTACGTTACCATTGGTGTTAGCATCAATACGTGGCTCTGTAGCAACATCAATCAAGTTGATTGGACGCTCCCAAGATGTCAGGAAGATACCATCCTTAACAAACTCAGCTACACCACAAGAATTCTCAGTTACAACACCTACCCAAGAGCGGAGCTCCTTCTGGATATTAGCATTTGCAGGCTCATAACCAATCGCATTCAATACAGCCTTTGTTGTTTCATTCTTTACCAATGTAATCTCACTAGTAGCAGGATCCAATGTAGCAATGTGCGTATAAACACCACCCTTTACTGCATAGAGATCTTCATTCGTGAATGCACCATCAGCGTATTTAATAGCGCAACCCTCAAGAGTTTCCTGCAACTTAGCCTTGCTGAATACGTGAGAGTCGCCAGTGATATACTTGCAGAACAACTTGTTCCACTTGGTATCAGCAGCACTGCTCTGTGGAGTGATTGTATAACCACCAACAACAACAGGCTCAGGAACGAAGTAATACTTGTGAGTACCTACTAACTTAGCAACATTACCCTTCAAAGTAGAAGTAACCTTGCGGCTGATAGCATTGATATCGCCACCATTTGTAGGCTCCTTAACATCGAAGATAACAGCTTCCTTACCATTTTCAGAACCATCAAGTCCCTTCCAGTATTCAGGAATCAACTCACCGAATGTCTGGTTCTTATTGATACGTGACAAGGTGTAAGTCAACTTAACATAGATGTAAGGATACTTAGCCTTTGCCTTACCAATGTAACGTACATAGCGAGTTACAGTAACAGGATTAACCTGATCATGAGTCAACATCTCAAGTTCCTTAGCAGTCAAGTGCCACTTGAACGCATGGTTAGTTGTACCCTCTGTATTAGGGAAGTATTCGATATTACCAAGATCATCAGCAGCGTTGTAGGTACCACCCTTCTCAGGAGCATCCTTGAACATCCTCAGATCCAATGTTGTATTACCTGCAGCATCGTTACCATAATTACCCTTAGAATCAATAGTATACTGCTCATCGAAGTCTTTCTTGGTCATATTCTCAAGACCCTGTGTCAATACAATAGAAGAGAACTGAGACCATGTAGTCTTCAACTTATCAATATCATTGCAGAGATCGAACTGAGCATCCTGTGTCAACAAGTCAATTGTCTTATTAGGAGCAACCTCTGGGTTCTGGCGTGTAATGTGAATCAAGATGTAACCATCCAAGACCACCTTATCACCACGCTTAACGAGTACCTGAACCAATGGCTCACGGTCGATAGCTGTAGAAGATTCTGTTGTAGTAGGATTACCGTCTTTATCAACATTCCATGCACGGAGAACACCAGCTTCCTGGTTAACCCACTTAGCATACTTACTATCAATAGTAGCGTTGCCATCTACCTGATAATTAACGAGATTGAACTGATATGTCAAGCCCCATTCCTTACCTTCTTCTAGCGACAACTCCTTCAAGTTAACACCAAGTTTATTAGGAGTACCAGGAGTAAACTGCTTAACATCCTCTACCAACATGTGGAGTCCGAGGTAGCTTGCAATATCAATACCCTCTGCGCTGTTATAGTAAAGTTCGAGAGCTGCACCAGCTGGATCAGCCAAAGCCTCCTGAGGTGAGTCATAAACGTGAACCTGAGCAGCAGCATCAGTAGCAGTTGTACCGAAGTACTTAGCTGTAGGAATACCCTTTTCGTCACCCATACGGGTATTAGACGCACCTAATCCAGCATAATGAGGTTTCAATCTCCAGTACAAAGCCTCGAGGTATGCCTTCTGTGGCTGAATCAAAGCATAATCAGAAGTAACCTTGCCTTCAGCTACTGTACTTGCAGCAGTCTTAGCCTGCAAAGCAACCGTATTAGCTGTCTCATTCTTATCTTTAACAGTTGGGAATGGTTCCAACTTTTCAGGATGCTGAATCTTCAAACCTGCTGTTACAATACCATTAGAAGTATTGAAGAGAGCCTTACCCGCATCGTTCAACTTTGGAGAAGTAATATTTCCAAGATCTGAAGCTGTAGCGCGGGTATGATAGTTCAAGATTGTTGGCTCAAGAAGATTGAAGCCCGTAATATCCTCGTATGCCATATCAGCATTTGATGGATTCATGTGATACTTAACACCCCAAGCAGGACCATAATTGTACAAAACTGCAGCAGCAGGATCAAGAGCTGTAGCATCGGCCAATCTGTCTGGCAAATAATTATCAAGACCCTTGATTGTCTTAGCCACGCCAGTAGTAGTATTCAAGCGGCTAAGGCCAGTCAAATTGTCCTTATGCTCTAAGTATTCACCATGCAAGTAGTCATAAGTCAAAGTCTCAATACCATCCAAGTAGAGATTTGGCATGAATACCAAGCCTGTCAAATCACCAGTAAGTGAAATAACGACCTTTTCACCAGAAATACCCTTAACACCTGTGAGGATTAAGTTTTGCTTATCCAAAGTAGCGGTGATAGAGTTTGGAGTTTCTGATACAAACTGAACATTACTCTGTTTTACCTTCTTGCCATCCTTGTAGATGTCGAAGTAACCAGATTCAGCATTAGGAACAAAGTACTCATAAGATGCTGCGGATGCGCTTGTGCCTGCATCACCCTTGTCACCCTTGACGCCTTGATCGCCCTTGTCACCCTTGACGCCTTGATCGCCCTTGTCGCCTTGATCGCCCTTCTCGCCTTTCTCGCCCTGAGGACCACGAGCCAAGTTGTCTGTCTTTTTACCATTCTCATACCAGTAACCATCGGCACCGATAGTCCATGCAGTACCAGGAGCGCCATCCTTACCATTTGAAATAGTGACTGATTTTCCATCACTGAGCTTTACAGTAATACCATCACTAGTTTCTGTTACTCCGGTAACAAGACCACCACCCTTAATCAAATTCTGAATGGTCTCAATTGCTTTTGCATTAGAATCAATCTGCTGTTGCAAATTACTAATGTCATCATCGTAGTCCTTACAAGAAGTAAATGTGCTTACCGAGGCAATTGTCAATGCACCCATAAGCAGCGCGCTTAAATACATTCTTTTCATACGGTAATAATTTATAAAGTTATACGATTTTCCTAGCCTTTCGGCAGGAAGTTATTAATTAATTCTCTATATCGAATTAAGAGTTCCGTTTGATGAAAAGAGTCTGCACTCTTAGAAAAGTTCTTCGTTCTCTTTCAAAGGTCCTCTTAGAAAAGTTATTTTATCGTTCTTATATATCGTGTGGCTTTTTATAACCACTAAGTTCTTATTGTTCTTATATGTCGTGGCTTTTTGTCGCCACTCAGTTCTTGTTGTATATGGAATATCTCCAGCCAGGAGATTTTTCATGTTGCAAATATAAGTATATTTTTCGAAACTTGCAAGTTTTTGAGCATTTTTTTTTCAAAAAAGGCTAATTTTCTTATGTTTTTTATAAAATAGCCCCCATATTGGGCTTCTAACCCGTCCATTTTCCCTGTTTTCCTCCATTTTCCCGATATAAAACCTACACCTTATTATATATAGGGACCATCTAGATACGAATGTATGAGTATCTACCAGGAATGTTGTTTTCTGCAGATTACCGAAAAAAATCCGTTTTTCTTTGGTATTATTCCCAAATAGTTGTATCTTTGCACAAAATTACAAGTAATACTGGAGATATGAAGCAAGATACTAAAAGAATACCTTATGGACGCAATGACTTCGTACAAATCATAGAGCAAAACAATTACTATGTGGACAAGACGATGTATTTGCCAGCATTGGAAGATGAGGCGGTAAACCTCTTCTTTATCCGTCCTCGCCGTTTTGGCAAGAGCGTATTCATCAGTATGCTCCAAGCTTATTATGATTGTAACATGAAGGATAAGTTCAAGGATCTGTTCGGCAATCTGTGGATTGGCAAGAATCCTACTCCCCTTCAAGGCAAATATCTGGTTCTCTATCTTGACTTTTCGCAAGTAGGCGGACGTATCGACCAGTTGGAAGACAAGTTTAACCGTTATTGCAAAGTGAAGCTGGATAGTTTTGTGGATGTCTACCGTCAATACTATTCGGAGGATTTTGTAAAGAAGGTCTTCGAGGCGGAAGACGCCGTAGACAAGTTGATACTTATCAACGACGAATCGAAGAAGCTGAATCTTCGTACCTATCTCATCATTGACGAATATGACAACTTCACCAACACGGTGCTCAACGAGCAGGGTGAAGGAGTGTATCGTGCCATGACCCATGCTGAGGGTTTCTATCGTGATATCTTCAAGAAATTCAAAGGTTCGTTTGAACGTATCTTTATGACGGGTGTGAGTCCTGTGACGCTCGATGACGTGACCAGCGGTTTCAACATCGGATGGCATATATCCACCAAGAAGCAATTCAACCAGATGTTAGGCTTTTCTACAGAAGATGTCTATCAGATGTTCAACTATTATAAGGAAAAGGGCGAAATTGCAGCCAATGCCAACATTGATGACATTGTTAACGAGATGAAACCCTGGTATGATAACTATTGCTTCTCGAAGAGTGCCTTGACATCTCAAAGTAAGATCTTCAACTGCGATATGGTGTTCTATTATCTGCGCAACTATCTGAGCTCTGGCAAGGGACCTGAAGAGATGATAGACCCTAACACCAAGACCGACTATAACAAGATGAAAAAGCTCATCCAGCTCGACAAGCTAGATGGCGACCGAAAGGGCGTGATTCGCACGATTGCCGAGAAAGGAGAGATTGTGACTACACTCTATGACACCTTCCCTGCAAGAATGATAACAGACCCGCAGGTATTTCCAAGCCTGCTGTTTTATTATGGCATGCTTACCATCAAGGCTACGAGAGGAGCAAAGCTTGTACTCGGAATTCCGAACAATAATGTGCGCAAGCAATATTATGAATATCTGATAGAACTCATGGATGCAAAAGCCTATGTCAATGTAAACAAGCTTACTGACTATTACTACGACATGGCATATGAAGGCAAGTGGCATGAAGCCTTGCAATACATGGCAGATTCTTATGCCAAGATTTCTTCCGTGCGTGACGGAATAGAGGCAGAACGTAACATGCAGGGATTCTTTATGGCATATCTCAGTCTGAACGATTACTATTATACTGCGCCAGAACTGGAGTTAAATCATGGGTATTGTGATTTCTTCTTATTGCCAGACCTTACGCATTATGAGGCTAAGCATAGCTATATCATAGAACTGAAGATGCTGCCGAAGAAAGATTTCAATGTAATTTCTAAAGGGGAAAGCAAGACGAAAGCCGAACTGCAATGGGACGAGGCTGTGGAGCAAATCAACCGATATGCTGCAGCCCCAAGAGTAGAAGTTCTAAGGCAGGGGACTCAACTGCATAAAATCATCATGCAATTTGAGGGTTGGGAACTAAAGAACATGAAGGAGGTATAATTTACTTATCACATAAGCCCCCCATCCGGCTTGAGAAAGAAGGATGGGGGATTTCTGTATTTTATACTGCTATTCCATTACGCATTATATCATCATATAAGGGTGATGGTTTGCATTCTTCAATCAACACCGGTTCTATAGATGTATCTATATTAAGGGTGGCAAGCCATAATGAAGATGTAGTGTCCAGCCAGTCGCCATTAAGCTTAGGTATAACTACTGCTACATCAATATCACTATCATTTCTTGCTTCATTTCTACTACAAGAACCATACAGATATACTTTCGCATTAGCAAGCAATGGAAGTATAGCTTCCTTGTAGCATTTTACTATCATTAAAGCATGTTCTCTATCCATTGTTTTAAAACTTTTGTTTTATTTATTAATGTTCTGTACTTGTTTTTGTGCAAAAATAGACCAAATAATTAAGATTGCCAAATTTTTAGTGTTAAAAAGATTTTTTAGAATAAAAAAATCCGTAGCGCCGGATATGCCCTTTCCTCCGTTAAGCGTTTCGGCGGATCGCCTAACAGACTAGCGAGTCGTATTACACCAAGCCGCCTCATTCTGATAACTCAAGTGCTTCATTCAGCTAACAGAGCTACTTCGTTCAGCCAACGCAGCCATATTATTCAGCCAACGAAATTGACTCTTCCACCCAACGAAGTCGAATCTTTAACCCAGCGCAGTCGAATCTTCCGCCCAGCGCAGTCGTATCTTTAACCCAACGCAGTCATATCTATCGACTCAATGAAACGTATGAACTTGTTAAATGACGTACATGATTTCATCTACTTACTTAAACTGGCTGGAGTCCCTACACCTTATCATATATACTGGCATTGAGATGTGAATATCGGAAAAAGCTTTGGGTAATCCAGAGATTAATCGTAACTTTGTTGGCTGTTTACTAAATTGTTATACAACAAAGCACTTCATTCAACATAATATTCACATAAAAATGATACTAAGAATAGAAATTCCACAGGAACTTATTCGGCAAGATGCAGAAATCGTCATCAAAGTAAGCAACAGAAACAATGCACTGGGATATGTCATAGAGAAAGGTAGCGAACATGATGCGCAGCAAATAGCCAAAGAAGACATGAATGCCTGTCCGACGCTGGGCGAATATGTCAGGGAACTCACCCAGCGACTCTACAAGAATGGTAAATACCGGTCTGCCGATATATATATGTGCACCTTGAGCAGCTTCATGAGATTCAGAAAAGAGAAAGACCTGCTGATTAGCCAACTCGACAGCCTCATCATGGAAGATTACGAGAGTTATCTGAGAAAGAACGGTCTCACGCTGAACACCATCTCTTTTTACATGAAGCGACTCCGAGCCATCTACAACAAAGCTCTGGAGCAATATGGATTAGAAGACCGCAAACCCTTCGTCCACTCTTTCACCAAGAATCCTCCGACTGCTAAAAGAGCACTTACAGCGGAAAACATCCATCAGATAGTAGCTGCAACAACCGTCACCGAAGAGGAAGCACTGGCGAGAGATCTCTTCCTCTTCAGTTTCTATACCCGAGGCATGTCGTTCGTAGATATCGCCTTTCTTGAAAAGGGAAGTATCAAGGACGGGCAACTTATATACAAGAGAAAGAAAACGGGTAAAGAACTGAGGGTGGCATGGCGCCCCTGCATGCAAGAGATTGCAGACCGCTACCCTTCCCTCGACGGCAAGCATCTGCTGGGCATTGTTAACCAGAATATAGTCACCGATGTCAGGAAACAGTATCACTACCGCCAATGTAGGGTGAACAAGGCTTTGCAGAAGTTCACCCGGCGTATCGGCATACCGATGAAAGTAACGATGTACTGTGCCCGCCACTCCTGGGCTACCATCGCCAAGGAGAAGAACATTCCCATCAGCGTGATAAGTGACAGCATGGGGCACAACTCAGAGAAAATCACGCGCATCTATCTGAAAAGTATCAATGACGATGTGATAGACAGATACAACGATATGCTTATCGAAGCTATCAGTATATGAGAGGGAGGTAGAGTTTTTCCGCCAACGATGCTGGAGAAATTACGTCACGACGTAGCAGTAGCTACGTCACGACGTAACAACAACTACGTCCCGACGCAGTGACAGCTACGTCGTGACGCAGTTTCAGGAGCATCCTGCCTATTATCAAGTAAGGCTCTTTTGAAGTTCGAAAGAGCCTTTTTTGAAGTTCAAGTTAGCCTCATTTAAAGTTCAAGTGAGCCCTACTTAAACATTACGTAAGCCTCACTCCCATTTTTGGTGTTTAAAAGGCCGAAATATGGGCATTATTGAACGCAAAAACCCTTGTTTTGTTCAGTCGATGCACCAAGCGTTCGAATGATCAGAAAAGACAACAAACAAGGCAACAAGCTGTATATCAGTCTCTTATAAAATATTCCCTTTTAATTATCACCATGGCAATATATGGCAATTTTCAGCGTTTTTCAAAGAATTGCCATACGCATATAAGGTCTGATTATCAGTTATTTATATCCTTACTATGGCAATATGGCAATTAGATTACACAAAAAACTTTTTCTACAGAAGTTTATATTTACTTTATCATAGCATATCTCCTGGCTGGAGATATGATAAAAACAATAAGAACTGAGTGGCGATAAAAGCC